>AMWB02031246.1_pt2 | contig 58811 bp, 52 predicted proteins | sample 200311 | NCBI WGS metagenome assembly AMWB02 (sample SAMN02737377, study PRJNA173069) | bioreactor metagenome | biome: anode biofilm in microbial fuel cells | place: USA: California | collected 2010-12-16 | reverse complement strand
CTAAAATTTTATGTGGCTGGATTCCCTTATTTATGAGTTCTGCAATTCTGTTAATAAGTGTTTTTGTTTTTCCGGAACCAGCTGGTGCCAAAACCCTGATAGGACCGGTTATTTGCCTAATGGCTTGCATTTGGCTTTCATCGAGATTATTATCAATTTCATAATTTCTAATCGCTAATCCTTCATTAAGTGAGGCACTAATCTTTTCAATACAAGATCTTATATCATGATATATCTCTGAACCGGTGAACCGAAGTACCCGGTAACCAAGCTGATTCAATTGTTGGTCACGAAGTTGGTCACGAAAAGGATTGTGAAAATCACGCCCATCGCATTCAACAACAACTCTTGTTTCGCCTTGACTTACTAAAAAATCTGCATAATAATTATTAATTCTGGCCTGAGCCTTGAAGGGTAAATTTGCTTCTACCAAGCCAGATTGCATTATTTTCTCAATTGGTGTGAGTAATACGGTTTCTACGGTATCATTGATATAATTCAAATCAATTTGAAAATTGACTAAATCGGAAATTAAAATGAATTGTTCTATGAGAAGTTGGTTAATAATTTTCGCCTTTTCACTATGAATAAGGCCTGATTGAATTTGATAGTCGTAAAAGACCTTTTGATGAATATCGAAAATGGCAATTGGAATATTCTTATAATATGCAGGCCAAATCAATTTATTGATTAATGAATCAGCCTTTAATAACAGAGATTCGATTCCGATATCCTGGAATATAACAATAAACTTAGGATTTCCCTGAATCAAATTACTGATTGCATGATCACTTGCATCTGATAATATAATTGTAATAAAATGTGGCTGAAGGGCACTAAGTGAATTACAAAACAAGTCAATATGAATCCTTTCGGCCTGGAAAAGTGTAATGCCCTTTCCTCTACCGCTATAGTATTCAAAATTTTCAAAATATGATTCGAATGCCATAAATATGTGGCGTATTTAAAATGAACTATTCCATTTTTATAAAGAACCTATTTTTTAGTGATGGCAGCTGCGTTTCTTTCAACTTTGATGATCTTGTAAAAGCCATCTTCTAAGAATAGCTTTTTTATATTCTCAACGCTATAAGGCTTTCTGTTTACGTGCTTTGGAATCATTTTTACCAGATCACTTACTTTAATGTACTTAAGATTAATGTCCTTTTCAAATTCAGAATTGAGGAACTCAATAATCGGTTTTTTCAAAACATCTAAATTTTGTTCAAATTCTAAAAGCGTATAGGTCTCTCCCCGCTTAAGTTCTGATTCAGATACTGAATCTATTGGAATCCCATCATGATGCTTTTGAGAATCCTCTTCAGGACTTGCATTCTTTGATGATAAATCAGCTTTTAAAGGTAAGGTTGATAATTTTGTTTCATCAGCAGCAGATGGCTTAGACTTCAATATAGGTATTCTTACATAATTATAAATTTTATCATATAAATTTCCATAACCAAAAAAATATGCAAGTAAGATCAATACATATGGCAATGAGTCAGCATAGGATTTATTAAAGTCATTGATTTTACTAAATAAAATAAAAGGCGAATCGGAATTTTTCCTTGCCTCCTCTTTGAGAAATAAATACAATGGGACAATTTTAAGAGCATTAACACCATTAGTGATTTCATTTATCTTATTTAGAAATTTCGATGCTCTTTCGTCATTAATTATTTTGTGTTCAATTACAGACGCATCATCTTTGGATTTTGAGTTAATTTCTAAAAGTAATTTATAAAGATTTGAATCATCAGGCAAAGTTGGTTGACCTTGACTATTTGAAAAGATTTCGGCTAAATCTAAAAAATAACCCACCTTATTACTCGGGAAATGATTGTATCTATCATAGGTAATAACTAAGGTCCAAAAATCCTTACCTACTAAATCGAAATTTTTTTTACCGATGGATCTTAATTTAATCCCTTCTTCAATGGCCTTTATATTTAATTTATTCAGGTAGATTTCCTTACCTTCTTTAATGTTTAGGATTGACCATAGTAAATCCAAAGCTAATACCCGATCATGATTGTCGATTATTTCTCGAATTTCAGGTAAGATTTCTTCAAAAATTGCGGGCTGAATGATTATTCTGGGATCCAATCGATCTAACAGTGTTACTTTAGCTTTATCTGATAAAGGAAATAATTTGACGACTTCTGTAATATTTAACTTTAAAGTTGATTTGTCAGTGCTATAGGGCTCATTAAGATTAACCTCAAGAATTAAATACTCCTCATCATATTCAAAAGGAGGAAGCATTTTGAACACATCTATTAACTTGTCATACCAAATTCCTTTATTAGGTTTGTCAATTCTTATTGGTTCGGAAATCTGACATATGTGCTCATTAGGAATCCTTGTGTATCCGAATTTGTACAGTAAGTTAAATTGATGCCTTGGTATTGCAGTTAAATATGTATTCATTTTTTAAAAATCAAAATCTAGCGAATTCGTTTTATTTGAACCTGTCATATCGATATCAATATTATTACACTCATCTTCGAATCGATCTACATATTCATGGGTATAACCAGTATATGAAAGATATAGGTTCTTTCTGCTTCGGCTGATAGCAACCATGAATAATGTTTCACTTTTCCCAGGAATGTGCAAATCGTCATTTAAAAACGGAACAAATACATTATCAAAGTCCAATCCTTTTACACTGTAGTAAGTCATTATGATAACATTGTGATTTAATGTTGCATTTTCCAGAGAACCAAAACTATTTCCAACATATTCGATCTTCAATCCTTGATCCTTAAGGAATTTGTTCAAGTCATTATAATCAGGTGCAGCCTTATCAATAGGTTTTCCACGATCATAAGGGCTAGGTTTGAATTCCCATCGGGGCTTGTTATTTATTTCAAGTAATTGTTGCACAAATTCAACAATGTATATATGCCTTGGAAATAATATTACAGAAGTTTCCCCTGCAATAGAGGGACCTTTCTTAGCTTCTTTCCAGATGTATTGGACTTCTTGTTCCACTGAACTTGCTTTGCACAAACGGATCTGAACATCGACCTTAGTTAGATCTCGCCTTGCAGACCAGATATTCATTCCGGGTATCAATTTTTGCAAAGCTTTGATGATTGATCTGGTCAAACGATGAATATAATTCAGGTTAAAGGGTCTTGCTTCAATCAATTCACCAATTTCATCAGGCTCTATAACTGATTGATGCCACTGAGGATCCATTTCATAGATGGATTGATTGGTATCGCCAGCAACTATTATTTTACTTGCTTTCCTTTTTATGACATCTATAGCTTTTTGAGGGAGGTCTTGAACCTCATCACAAAAAATATAATCGTACCTTGCGGTATCTCGCTCCAAAGCATAATACGTTAGAACTGGTACATTACCTCTTATCCCAAGTTCGTGTAATCCTGTTTTAAAAAGGTCGACTAATGACCAGGTAAATACCACAACACAGACTTTGGCATTAGGATTTTTTTCCAGGGTCTTTTTTAAAGCATGTACCAATAGAACGGACTTACCACTACCGGCAAATCCTTTAATCCAGATGTTGCCAGATTTATTGATTTCATTATCAATGAAATCTTGTTGATCCGGATCAAGCAGATCCTCTCTAATCATCCATGTCATATAGTAAATATTTATTATTCTTCTAAAAAGGTACTTGTTTCTCTTGTCTTGGTTAAATTATTTTCATCATATAGTTTCTCTGAATCTTCTGACGGTGTTGATTCTCTCACTAATTTCGCAAAATCATAATGTCCCAGTTTATTTGCACAAGAGCTCAACCAACTGTAATCCCAAAGCCTCATATTATTTTCATCAAATTTCTTTTTAAGAAGACGAAACGCTTTTTCATAGTAATCCACAGACTTGTCAGGAGAATCCTTTTTATAGAGATCTCCCATTTCAACCAGGGAGGAAGTGTGATTAGGATCAAGTTTATGCGCTTCTAATAAATACTTCTTATATTTTTCATAATCAATGTATTTATATTGCATAGCTAAATTGAAAGCAACAGTGGCATTTTTCGATTCCTGATAATCTTTCTCAATATACTGTCTTGCTTTTTCATCATATCCAGCATTTGAATAAGCTAGTCCAATATTATTCAGACTCTTTTCATCAGGATATAGCTCTGCTATCAATTCCAAGGTTTCCGCTTGTTGAAGATAATTCCCAGCTTGTTCATAGGCATTGGCGAGTGCCAATAAAGACTTTTTTGTTGGAACACCATTATTTTTGCTAGCAGAAAGGTTGGAATCTCTTTCAGCTTTGAGGATCTTTCTTTCTTCAATACTTAGTTCAGCATTTGCAAATGGATTTACTGCCTCTATTTTACTTTCTTCATCTCCGGCTGTAGCTTTAAGGTACAATATTTTATCAGCATTCAGTTCCATTTCAATTTTGACTGGGGTATTAGGCGCAAATCCATCTGCCTTAGAAGAATAAATTTTAAGGTTGAAAAGAAGTTTTTTAATTGTACCAACAAAAATTGGTAATTCGATAATATTCTGGTTGGCCCGGTCAGTGATTAAATCATCTATTACGATAAGGTCACTTGGTATTTCGGTTCCTGCTTTAATTATAACTTTTGGTTTCATATCCTTAGTCATAAGGATAAGTGGTTCACTCGTAATAGGTTGAATAAGATTTTTGTTATAAGCATTAAAAACCAATGAATGAATAGCGGCTCCGGACGAAACATGAGTTTGTAAATCTCTTGGGATTAAAATTTCAGATTTCGAGAAATATTGCCTTAAAGATTCCTGTACCCAGGGATTTTTAGAGCTGCCGCCAATTAGGAGTACATAGTCAATTTTATCTTTTTTCAATCCAGCTTTTTTTAAAGCTGATTTTACTGGTGTGAAAATGGATCTTTTATCAGCATCTAAAAGAACATTCTTATCGGTAGTCGAAGTAAAATCGTCCATGATTTGGCTGAATGACCGATATGTTAGAACCGGTCTTTTCAATTCTAATGGCCCTAATCGTGTATCGAGGGCAATTGTAGTATCCAGATATTCTTCAAGCGGTAAAACTGTTAAAACCGGAAGTGCCATAGCAACATATTTTAACGCTGTTTTTTTGCAGATATCAATTTTAAGTTGCTCAGCAGTTTTATATAATTTTGGCAAAATCATTTCCTTAATTTCCCGTTCCCTGAATGAGTCAGGTTGCAGGTTATTTTGCTGGAGTAATTGTGGCAGAAGGTAGTCCAATGCAATTTGATGGTCTATATCATCGCCCCCGAGTTTTTCATACCTGGATATTGCAATATTTTTTGAATAGATCCCATTGACATTTCTTCCTATTTCAAGAATGGAAATATCGCAGGTCCCAGCACCAAAGTCGAATACAAGGATGTTTAGATTATAACTGGCTTGAAGCATTAATGGTTTTCCTTCTGATGAAGATTGTTGAATGTAACTTAAAAATGCTGCATTTGGCTCGTCAATTAGTGATTGTTTGGTCAAGGCGATTTCATTTTGTTCAAGCGCTTCAATGAGTTCTCTCCGCTGGTTTGCCTCGAATGAAGCTGGAATACTTACAGCAAATAATACATTCTTTGGTAAGTGCATTTCCTCAATGTACTTGTCAATTTGTGACTTTATATATCTAAAGAACAAAGTGGCAGCGTCTTTTGGATTGATTAGAGTATACGGAGCATTTATTCCATTTAATTCGCTTTTATAATATTTGGCTCCGAGATCTTCTCCAAGCTCCATTTTAAATGAGAACCAAATATTGACACCTTTTTGCAGATAGTGTTTTAATTCAGCAGCTCCATAACCAACAAGTATTTGATTTTCATAATAAGCAATTACACTAGGAATCTTATCGCTACTCATGATTGCTCCGTCTACTTGCCTCTGCTTCAACCAGATTGGTTCGGTTTCAATGAAGAATTTCTCCTGGTTTAATCTGGCAATAGATACAACTGTAGTAGATGTTCCAAAATCTATCCCAATGAATGTTGTATTATGCAGGTCAAGTATTGGCTTACTAATATTTCTGTTCTGAAGCGCAGGAAATAAACTTTTAATATCAACTATGTCAGCCATATTTAACTCGTTTAAATGTTAAATGAATAGAATAGACACTTTGACTATTTTGTTTTTGCCAAAAACTTATCCAAAATCCTCTTCAATTCTTCAAGCCGGGGCTTTAAAGTGTTTTGGTTTTTTTCATAGTATTTAATAATCTCCTCTACTCTTTCTTCTTGTACGATTTCTTCTCGGAGACTAGTAAGGGGATATTTAGCTGTGACATCTGTCATAAAAGATGCTATTGTCAAAATGCTGGTATCCAATGCCCGATGTAAAGGCATTTCTTCACTTTGTCGGCTCCATCTTTCACCAGTGTGTCGCCAAATTTTTACTGATATTTCCGCAGGATCATACTGTGCTTGACCAATTGATAGAGCTACTACATCCGTATCATCAGCATAAATTCCATCTATTTTATCATAATCATTAACAGCAACAATTGGTTTGTGCATTAAATACGTTGGCGGTCTTTTTACTAGATCTTTGTAATTTCCCATGTCTTTTTCTATTTCATTATTTACTCTTCACTTTTAACTTTACCCTTCGAACCATTAACCGCCTCCTCAATTACCCTCACCTCCTCAACCTCCTTCATCTTCTCCATCGCAATGCTTACCGGATGAGTTGGATCAGACAACTCCCGGTAAACCTGCTCTATCACCGCCAGCTTCTTTTTTTCATCCCATGCCTCTTTTATCTCCGGCAAATGCTGCAAATGCTCCAATATACCGCAATCAACAAAGTTAATTTCGTTTGGAAAATATAGTTCATATATAGTTGAATTAATAATATTCATAAGGAAGGTAGAAACATGTGGAACTAGTATTGCTTTAGTAGTAATATAATCATGAAGTATTGTTAGTGCATTCTGATATGCAGTAAAATCCAATGGTATTGGTATTTGCTCTAACTGGTTTATTTTAATATGTAATCCAGCTGGAAAATTCCTTTTAAACCAAACTGATAAAAGGTTAGAATTAAGTAAAACTGTCAAATATTTAAGATTATATTCTTTATTTGGTTCAAAAGCAAAGTTAATTGTATCAAGTACTAAATATTTTTGATCATCAAATACAGCATTAATCTTAACATCTACGTCACGGATTAAGATTTTGTCTTTTAAAAAATATTCAAGTTTTCTTGGCCCTGCGCCGACTCTTTCATTCATTAAATCAGGTTTATACCAAAGCCATTTATTTTTGTACGATATTGAAAACCGATCTATGTCTTTTCCTCTTAAAACTTTATAAAAATCTCTGTCACCCATTCTATCAAATACAAACCGATCATTATCAGCAGTTTTAATTCCTAAATTAAATCTAACAATTTCGCCTAGAGGTTTTGTTGGAATTTGAAATGAAATGCTCTTTTCAAAAGAAAATGGTAAATTTGTACTTTTTCTAATCTGAGCGTAAGATAATACTTCATTCTTTATTAGAAATTTACCTTCTTCATATCGATAAAGATTTGCCGTATTTTCATTCACATTAATTTTCTGAACACATATAATGACAGGTGTCACAGCTGCATCAAATACCTTTGAATAGCATTCAACAAGAAATTTAACTTTAGTATTTTCTAATAAAAATCTCCTCAGGTTAATGAAACTATTATTCCCTAACCAGCTATTTGAAATGATGAAAATCAGATGTTTATTACTAAACAAAAGCTTAATCCCTTTTTCAATGAAGAATGCATATAAATCACTCTTGTTCTTAGCTACTTTGTAATTTGTTTGCAGGTAATTTCGTAAATACAGATCCTTTATATTAAAAACATTTACGTAGGGGGGATTCCCAATTAGAATATCAAATCCTCCTTCAATCCCAAACATGGTTTCTGCATCAAAATATGGTGAAGAAGCTAGAGGATCAAATGGATTCCAGCCAGCCATTTGTTCAGCAGCACTCTTGCTCATATCATTGTCAATGAGAATTTTCTTTAGCTCTTCACGACAACTTTTCTCTTCCTTTTTCAATATCTTTTTTTCCTGATATCTCCTTGTGAAAAAGATCCTTTCTCTTAGCTTTCTAAGCTCTCTTTCCTTTTTCTCAATTGTTGTATCCATTGACATCAGGGAGAGTTGACCCGCAGGTTTCTCTAAAGCTATGAGTGTATTTGCTGCTACGAACTTGGTCTCCAGATTGGGCATGCTAAGAATATTCCGGTTGGGTTTGCTATCATCAACCTTCTGCTCAGCCACCAGGGAAATAAAGAACCGTAGTTTTGCGATTTGTACGGCAATCTGCTGAATATCTACACCGTAAATGCAATTTTCGATCAGAAAAAGCTTACGAGCGTAGTCAGGGTTGTTCATACTTTCATCAAAGGCCTTGTTGATCTCATCCAGCCGGAACTTGCGCTCATCCTCGTCACCAATATTATAAGCCTCCTCAGTTTCATGGATAGCCCTCGCCTTCTGGATCTCTTTCCAGTATTCATTGTCCGGGTCAAGCTTCTTTAGCAAATCCACCATACGATGCAAGATGCCCATTGGGAAAGCGCCTGAACCACAGGCTGGGTCCAGGATTCGACAGTGGCTCAGAGCATGGGTGAGTTTGCGGGATTCTTCTGCATTGAAATCATGGTGTGGATCAGTACCATTGAATAATCTGCGGATGTGGTCTTCAGCATCAATTTTATTCGATAGATAAGCTTTCAATGACTCATCCACCATGTAGTTTACGATTTCCCTTGGCGTATAAAAGCTTCCGGTTTGCTTGCGAGCCGTTGTTTTAGTTTCAGGATTATAGGTGGCCAGTAGGTTTTCAAATACCTTTCCCAGCAGTTCCGGGTCAAGGGCTACTTCTTCTTCAAGTGGGGTGTTTTCGGTAATGGTGAATTTGTACCCGTTAAAAATATTGATCAGTCCTTTTACCTTGTACAGTTTGTTTTTTGTTCCATACTCATCATTCAGGTCGAAAATGAATTCATCAGCAAAGAACAAGGCATTGGGGACAAAGGCCTGTTTCTTGGTTTTGGTGCTAAAACCATCAATACGAAGCTCTGGTAGGCCATCTTCGGGTCCATAATCAAGGCATTCAAAAAGGCCTCCGTTCAAGAAAGGAATCGTGGCAAAAAGTTCAAGCGCTTTTTCCTCATGGATAAAATATTCCTTATACCGATAACGGGTCTGGTTGGTATAATCCGGATTAGGTTTACCTCCTTTCATCCCCGGCTCAATAAAACCACGTTTTTCATAAAGGTTTTCATCAGTAATATCCTTATCCATCGGGGTATTGAGCGTTGCGAAAAACAGGTTCTGCAATATGGCCCTGTAATATTCAGCGCTATCCCCAGAATGAGGATTGAAATGCTTAAGCACATCCTTTAGAATCTTTGGTTCAAATAGCACTTCAGGAACAAGGCCTTTTTCCTTAATGAACCAGACGAAGATCAGACGGGTAAGCAAGCGGATAACTGCTTCCTGATTATATTGCATGTCATCTTTATCGTCGTCAACTTCATTGGGGAATTTAACATTTCGCACGGCCCAGTGGTACCAGTTGAATAGCTCACGGAAGAAGCGCTTGTTGAGTTCCTTGATATCCAGGGTTTTCTGCCAGGCCTGGTGGAGTTCGACGAAATTGGTGAATCCGTACTTTCGTTGCAATTCATTGAATGACAAGTCGAATAAGATCTCAATATGTGCCCGGTGCGGGTTGGTGATGCTGATATCCTTGATCAGGGTAACTTTTTCCAGTACATCTTTACTTTCGTCTTTTTTATGGATTCTACGGTGAATCACGGCAAGGGTAAGGAAACTACCGGTCTTGAAAAGGATGATGGCCGGCATGGCAAAAATCTTGTTGATCTCGCGGGTGATCTGTGAAAGCTGAGTTTTGGAATAATGTTCTTCCTTCATTTCTAGGAAAAGGAACAGGAAGCTATGGATGTCAGTATTATCAACACGACCAGATGAAAACATGCTTATCATGTTCTGCATTGATTCTTCTGTAAGCTGGAACAGGATGTTGAAGTATTTCCAGTCATCAATCAATGCAACTTTTTTATTGATCGCTATTTTATTTTGAAACAAGTTTTGCAGGCCTTGCCAGGATGGATCATCTAAAGGCATCTCAATAGGAACCGGATACCTTAAGGCCCGAATGAGTCTTAAAGCATTTTCATAAAGACTACCAGTAGAGAAATTTTGTATGGCAGAAGAAATTTCGTATTTAATATCGTGACTCATATATAATTAAAGGTCTGATTTTTATATAAGTTAAGTCCATAATAATTAAGGAAAAAGTCATTTAAGTACCAGCCAGGTCACTAATTCAAATTGATTGGCTTCTTTTACTAGCTTTTCAGTTGGGATGAGCAATGCATCCCGGTCAGTGGTCAGTCGGGTCACTGCCCTGCGAGTGAAGACCAGACGGATTGCCTTGATAGCCGATTCGAGCAAAGCGCTGTACTTTTCCATTTGCTCGCCCTGTCCGGTCTCTTCATCAAATAAACTACATAGCTTTTCAAAAGGAGCTGTTTTCCCCTGGCAAAGCAACCGGTAAATTTCCAGGATCTGTTTTGGATGCGTATAATTAAACCTGACAGTTCCATCTTCCCTTATGTACACCAGGAAATAGGGTTGTAGAGGATTAACCTGATCATTGCCCGAAGTGTCACCTTTTTGTTTGAGGCAATACACTATGCCAGGTTTAATGATATCCTGTTCAGATGCTGAATATTTGTTGATATCGATCAAGTTGGAAAAATCGCCTGATAAGGCAGGTACAACAGCATATAATCCAAAAGGGGCTTCCTTGAGCTTTTCCCTATTATTTTCCAGATAATTCATCAATTCAATACGGAAATCATCAAGTGTGAAATCTGTTAGAGAAATACTTTCATCAAGCTCTTCCAAATCCAGTACTTCGTCACGCAACCTTTTTAACTGTTTATTGCGGAATTTTAGATCCTCCTTGATAAGTTCCTCTATCTGGCCTGATGCCAAAACATTATCCTCACCTGTAGCCGTGACATCCACGAGCGCCATTCTGGCTTCTACCCGTTCTTTAAGGTTAATGTATTGATCCAGGTCCTTTGTTGGCCAGAAATTAATCAACTGGATTTTTTTGTTTTTACTTCCTATACGGTCGATACGGCCAAAACGCTGGATGATCCTGACCGGGTTCCAGTGAATGTCATAATTTATTACACAATCGCAATCCTGCAGGTTTTGTCCCTCACTTATACAGTCAGTAGCGATTAGTAAGTCAATTTCCTCTTTAATTCCCAAGTTCATTTTTGAACGGCTTTTTGAAATTGGGGAGAAGTTTGTCAAGATATGCTCGAAACTATTCTTGCCAAGTGTAGATTTGGTGTCAGTTCCAGTCACTAAAGCTAAATTGATCTTTAATTCATTTTTTGCCCAATCTTTCAGTTGAGTATACAAGTAATGGGCGGTATCCCCGAAGGCGGTGAACAATAATATTTTTCGATTATGATCATTTATTGGCTCTTTGATCTTCGATGAAATGATCTGTTTAAGCTGATGAAGTTTGGCATCTCTCTCCGGGACAACGGCAAAAGCATGAACATAGAGCTCATTCAGCGCTTCCAAATCCTTATCCAGATCTTTCAGCCATCGATCCAGATCCAGGTGGGATAATTTGAATTTCAATTTCTTTCCGACCTGCCACTGTTCCTGTTCTTCTTCGAGCTCTTCAAGTTCATCTTCAGAAGGTTCGTAATCTTCCAACGATTCTTCCAAAGCAGGCACAAGTTGTTTTTGAAATTGTTTAATTTTCTGAATAAGTGATTCTATCTTCTTTATTGTCCTATCCATTGATATCTGAAATGACTCGATACTGCTTTCCAATCGTTTCAGGAAGTTCACTTTCATCATACCGATCAGAAAATTTTCACGCTGAAGTTGGGTAAAAGCAAGTACCTGCGTTCTGGCTATTTCTTCATAAATATGCAGATATTCCGGCAGAACGTAGGCTGATGGGTTGAAAATGGAAAGTTTGTATTCCAGAATTTTTTTATTCAGGTTATCGTAGGTTAGGAACCGGTCCTGAAGATCAATTGCGGGATAAATTGCCCGTGGTTTCATTCTTTCAGGGAATTGCCCCACAGAATCAATATCGTAATAATTCTTGATATGCTTCCTGCTTCTGGCAATAGTCAGTTCATCTAACAATTTGAAAAATGAAGTATCCAGTCTTTCGATCAGATCCTTAACCTGGCGGTTGGGATTCTTCTTTATATCTGCCCACAAGGTAAATTGCGTCTGGGCATTTTTAATCGTCTGGGCTATATCCTGAATTTGGAATGATTCAAGTAGAGCGTCATTGCTGCCTTCCGTGATATAGTGGATCTGGTTACGAAGATCTCTGAGGTTATTGTTTACGGGTGTTGCAGAAAGCATCAAGACCTTAGTCTTAGCACCGGATTTAATGATCTTTTCCATCAGCCACATTGCACGGTTCATCTTAGTATCCCCATCGATAGTCCTTTCGATCGGATTTCCCCTGAAATTGTGAGATTCATCTATCACCACCAGGTCAAAATTACCCCAGTTGAAATGTTCAAGGTCGATCCCATCGGCTGTAGCGAGCCCGCTTTTTCTACCAACATCTGTATGGAAAAGCACGGTATAATTGAAACGGTCTTTTCTGAAAGGATTCAAAGCATTATTCTTATGAGCCTGGAAAAGCGTCCAGTTAGAAACCAATTTCTTCGGGCAAAGTACCAGAACGCGTAAATTCAATAACTCGAAATAACGGATAATCGCAAGCGCTTCGAACGTTTTACCAAGACCAACACTATCTGCAATAATGCAACCATTATGTGTCAGGATCTTGTTAATCGCGCCTTTAACACCATCTCTTTGAAAATCATAAAGCATTTCCCAGACTTCACTCTCAAAAAAACCTGTTTTCTCATTCAGCAAGCCGCCCTTTTCCTGGTCGGCCAGGTATTTTTCAAAGAGATGGAATAATGTTTTAAAATAGATGAATTCCGGTTCATTATCCACGTAAAGCTTCTCAAGGTATTTCAAGACTTCATCCTTGACATCCTCAACCAGTCCTTTATCATCATTCCAGAGCAGATCGAACCAATTTTTCAGGTCTTCCCAATCACGCCTGTCCTGGGTGATCATATTCAGTTCGATGTTTGGCTTATCGGCAAATCCAAGACCATGCATGGTAAAATTTGAGCTACCCATGATCGCCTCATGCGTTTGATTTGGATTCTCGATAAGGTATAGTTTCCCATGGAGGAGATTTGTATCCACCATTGACTTGATGTCTACTTTATCTTTTATCCATTCCGAGCATTCTTTAGCAGCCAATTTTTGAGAAAGACGGCTTTCAATTGGAATAACCAATTGATCATCTTCAATTTTAAAATCCCTTCGATTAACCTTAGAAGGATCAATAGATTTCAGGTAGCTTGGTTCACCGAAGAGGAAATTAAGCCTATCAATATTATCCAGCTCATCCTTAAGCTTTTGGTAAGCATAGATAGTAAAGTAAGCAGAAACGACAGACAGGTTTGCACCGGATTTGATCTTGTCTATTAAGAAGTCACCCACCTTACCAAAGGTGTGGTTATCTCGTATCGAGGTAAGTGCCGGCATGTTGGATTCGGGCATAATATATTAATATAAATGTACTTAAATTCAAATCTCCAACTTAGCGGCATCGTTGAAGAGTCAAAGTTATAAAAAAAGAGGTACTAAAAAAAAATACGTTTCAAAGCTTTTTTACAATACATTCATTATGAACTATTTTTGTAATAATCTATTTAAAAGTCAATCCATTAATCCTTAGCACCATGGAAAATCCCTTCGAAAAAATTGAGAAAAGACTTGAAACTATTGAGTCAAAGATCGATAGTTTGATGCAGGAAATTCTAAGCCCAGCCACACCAAAAGTGACCTGGATGCCATCAAAGCAGGCAGCTCAGTATTTGGGAGTATCCAATGCTTTTATGACCAGTGTGAGGGGTAGTAAAATCCCTTATTATAAACTTGGAGGCAAGGTTTTATTCAAAAAGGAAGAAATTGATGAGTTTATCGAAAAAACAAGGCATAAGACTGGCGGGGAATATTTAGACGATTATCTTGGCAGGCGTTAATTATGTTAATTGTAAGTAAAAGTCAAAATGGAAAACCAGGTCATTAAAGAGCTTCAAGAAATTAAACAGATTCTTGCAAGAATGCTGGGAACCATAGATTTACCGGCTAATCAAAGGTTCTCATCGGAAGCTATTGATAAAGTTGCAAAAGAATTCCAGAAAATGACTGCTGAAAGAGGAGAATGGCTTGAAGCTAGTGTTATGTTAGGTATATTATGACGTATTATTAAAATATTGTTGTATCTTTGCAGAAAACTACTGCATATGATACGGTATACTATTAAACTGACAAAATCTGAGGTGGAAGAACTGATGGGTATCATCAATAGAGGCTCACACACCTCCCAGACATTTCGGACTGCCTACGTTCTTTTAAATTGTGATGAGGGGAAGTATTCCGAAAAAGTGACGAATGAGCAATTAGCAAAGGTTCTTAAGATCGGGATGAGAACCATCGATCGGATTAAGAAAAAGTTTGTGGAAGAAGGCTTGGAGGCTACTTTAGAAAGGAGACCCACAACACGGGTTTACGAAAGAAAAGTTGATGGGGATTTAGAAGCAAAGTTAGTGACCTTGTGTTGTAGTGATCCTCCAAAAGGATATGCCAAATGGTCGTTACGCTTATTGGCTGATCGAATGGTTGAATTAAAGTATGTGGAAAGCATCTCTTACGTGACCGTCAGAGAGGTGCTAAAAAAAACGAACTTAAGCCTTGGAAAGTAAAAGGATGGGTGATCCCACCTGAAAAGAGCGCTGAATTTGTAGCCAACATGGAGCGTGTTTTAGATGTATATAAAAGGCCATATAACCGGGCAAATCCTGTCATTTGTATGGATGAATCGCCAAAACAACTGATCGCTGAGGGCCGTGAGCAACAGAAAATGAAACCCGGGAGAGAGTCCAGAATTGATTACGAATATATTCGTCATGGCGTTGTCAATGTTTTTATGGCCAATGAGCCTTTGCGGGGCAAGCGTTATACACAGGTTACGGAATTTAAAACGATGAAAGAGTGGGCGCTGTTTATAAACATGATAGCCACCAAGCATTATCCAAAAGCGGACAAAATCACCCTGGTCATGGATAATCTTAAAACACATGTGGCGGCGGCGTTCTACGAAACGTTTGAGCCTAAAAAAGCCAAGAAATTGTGGGACAGATTGGAATTTGTCTACACGCCAAAACATGGAAGCTGGCTGAACATGGCAGAAATAGAACTTCATGTGTTAAACGGTCAATGTTTAAACAGGCATATAAATACACAACAAGCCGTCGAAGACGAAGTGAATGCCTGGCAAAAGGCCCGAAATAACAAGAGGTGCAAAATTAACTGGCAATTTACTACCAAGGAAGCAAGAATAAAATTAAAACGATTATACCCGTCAATTCATGTTTAACATAACACTAGTGATGTGAGCAAAGTAATTAAGTCCGCTCCCTATAATTGTGGACAGTTATTGGTCGAAAAATTTGAGTTTAAGAATTACTTCAAGCGAGGTTATACCCTCTATTTCAATAAAAAAGCCTTGATCGAATTAGGTAAGGAACTGAAGCAAAGGAATATCAATCTCTCTGATTATAAAGAGCTTTTAGATGACCAGGCTAAGTTTGAGAAGCTTGTCAAGATTGTAGAATTGCACAAAGGGCCTAAAAAGCACTTTAAGATTCCGGAGAACTTAAGAGATATCCACATAAAACCATATACAGTAGCCAGGGAACCAATCCTGAAAGAAATCGATGAATTGATGGAAGAATATGAAAAATTCGATTTGTCCGAATATATTCACTTATATGAAAATAAAACCAATGCCTATTTCAAGTATGAGTATTCCCTTGAAAGGTATCTGAAACCTGAATTAAAGAAATATTGCAAGGATTGGTCTTTTAAATTTAATTATGCCAATAGAGCCCTGAAGCGTCTCGAGGAGATTAAAACTGAAAATGAGAAATCCAATAAAGAATAATAAATGAGGATCGGTTGGGCAATCAACCGATCCTCTATCAGTATTTACTTTAGAAGGGCGAATCAGCTTTGATGGCAGCATCAGCAATAACTGAAATCTGAGATTCAGGATTGGAATTTTCTTTGAAGTTCCAGGACGATCTTTCAACCTGGGAATTGTTGAAAACAAACACGATCTGGAAGTAAGAATAAGGCTCGCCTGTTTCTTTATTGGTAGATTCCTGTTTCTTTCCCCAGATCATCTGGGCAGTTTCGCCTTTGCGCACTGAGTAACCGGCAGCTTGCCAAAGTTCCATTGTGAGCCATACCTGGTTCTTCTTTTTGCGGTTGTATGATTCCAGAAGGGCATCATTTAAGTTTGTGGCTTTGATTTTGCCGGCTTCCATAAGTTCTTTCACAGCTTTGGAGGTCTTCTTCAGGTTTTCTCTCCGTTCGGTCATTTTGTTTGTATTTTCCATTTTGTGTTGCTCGTGCCCTTGAGACTTGTGATGGCATCTGGCTCGCCGGTTAAAGAATTATGGGCAAATAAGAATGTAGTGAGAGGAGTTTTGCTGGCTTTAGGTCATCTTTCGATGAAAGTGAATAAATCGAAGACTTGGCCATAGCAAAAGGAGAATCACGAAAACACCTTCGCCCATAAAACTCAATAACCGGATGAGCTGCAATGCAATAGTCACATCAAGCAGTAGCAACCGGAAAATATAAACATGAACGAAGGAGATAGAAGACCGAGGGCCTCCGGCAAATGATAGAAATGATCCGGAACAAAATGCTACAAACGGATGCTCAGATTAACATTGGGAAAAGCCAGGTCGCTCACGGGAAAATTTGCCTGCCGGGACCAAGCAAGAGCGATGAAGATTAAATATGGGGAAGAAGGAATCAAAGGAGACTGGCAATGTGTTAGTAACCAGTAATATATGTTTTCATCCAGGTCAAAAACGTGAAGCAAGCGAACCTGTCAATCAGAATGGATTAATAAATGAATGATCACTATATAGATTAGAAGTAATTTTGTTGTAAGTCAATCCAATATGGACCGGGTCACATTAAACCGGCAACAACTTTACAAACTGGTCTGGTCGGAGTCCTTATTATCTCTTTCCAAGAAATACAAGATCTCGGATGTAGGCCTGAGAAAGATATGCAAAAGGATGAATGTGCCAGTCCCAAAAATGGGTTATTGGCAACGAGTCAAAGCCGGCAGATCGGTATTAATGACAAGCTTACCCCGTGATTATAAAGGAAAAGATGAAATGACCTTAATAATAAGGACTATGGACAGTGAAGGAAATGTTGTACAGACGCAATCACTCAAGGAAAAAATTAAAGAAATCGAGAATGATCCTAAACTTCCCTTGAAAGTTGCAGAGAAGTTGACCAATCCATGTGACTTAGTCATTGCAGCCAGGGATAAATTGCTTTATCGGAGTAATTATCAAAACTTTTACCGGCATGTAAGTGGCAATGTAGACAAGGGATATTTATCCATTGAGGTCAGTCAATCAAATATCTCTCGCGCATTAAGAATTTTCGATGCTGTCATTAAACTCTTCCGAGCCAGAGGTCATGAAATCGTCGCAAAATACTTTGATACCTATGCTATAATTGGGGGAGAATCTTTCAAGATCGCCCTGAAAGAAAAGAATTCTATGGTGAAAGACGAAAAGACTGGAGAAAGAAAATCTAAACCGACCGGTAAATTAGTCTTCAGATATTTGAATTACCACGATAAAAGTTGGACTGATAACAAGCAATCACTCGAAGAACAGTTATCTCATATTCTGGCCTATTTTGAACTCGAAGCGGAAAGGTTAAAAATCGAAAGATTGAGATATGAAGAAGAGTATAGAAAACGTGAAGAAAGGGAACGCCTTCTCCGTGAGGAAAAAGAGCGGCAGGAACGAGAGCTTGCCCGATTTAATGATCTCATCAAACAAGCCAACAAGTGGCATCAGACCAATATACTCCGAGATTACATTTCAGCAGTCAAAGCGAATGCTATCGAGAAAAGCATGCTTACTGAGGAGCTTTCCGAATGGTTGGAATGGGCAAATAAAAAAGTTGAAGATTATGATCCGTTAAATGTGAACAATAAATAATGGTTATCAATAGTCGAGACAACAGAACCCGGTTATCGTGGCGACATGCTGTTGATAACCAATTGCCAAATTGCATTTCCATGAGAAATGAAATTTCCTTATATAGGCGGTTTCTCTTTGCTTCTTTCTTTATGCTGTTGGTAATCAAAGAGAAAGAAGTTTTTAGGGCAATTTCGCCCCGTTTTTAATAAAAAAAAGGTCAACGACCTATAAAACACGATCATACGAGCGAAAAAAACTATGTTTTTTTCGCTCGTATGTCTCTGGCCGGCGTTCCACCCTGTCGGGTTTTGGCAATTGCATGTGGTCAAAATTACCGATATATGAAATGAAATGTCCATAAAATGAGACGCTCTCCTACTAATCTGGTAGGGAGTCAATTGCTCCCCTTCCAAATTAATTGCTCATTGTCAGTGGGCAATTGCCGATGGCAATTTTCTGCAAGTTGCAGATTGAGTCCATTTACCAAATAGCAAGAAGCCCGGCAAATATGCAGATTAGTTGATTGTAATGTTAAAAAGGTCAATAACCTACAAATCACGCAAATACCAGTTCAAAAAGTACTATTTTTTGAACTGGTATTTCGCTGCACTGCGCTCCGCCCTATCGGAAATTACAATTGCAGGTAGGGCAATTTACCGATATATGAAATGAGGCATGCTACTTTGCGGGTTGCTCCCCTGGGTTGGCTCCCCTGACTCTATTGCTCGATTGTTCAATTGTTCCTTGTTCTAGGGTTCCAGGATTCCAAAGTTCCAGGTTCTGGAAGTGAGTGGTCAACAATACCTTATATTATTATTAGCAAGGATCAAGTTATCAATAGCCGAACCAACAAATCCCGGATTTCGTGGTGACAAGCTGTTGGCAACTTGAATTGCAAAAGATGAATTGCAATTTCTTTTGGTTCTTTTATTGGTTGCTGGTAGTCAAAGAAAAGAACCGGCCGGAAAAAAGCCAAAAATCCATTCCGGTGTTTTTTAGGATAAAAAACTGTAAATCACCCTCATAACCTCCGGAAAAAACATAGTTTTTTCCGGAGGTGTGACGGGGTCGGGCGCTACGCCCTATCGGGAATTGCAATTGCAGATTTAAGAAAAGACCGATATATGAAACGCCGCTCCCCTATTTTTAAGACAGGGGGGCAACGCTCCCCTACCATTTGTAAGACATGTAAGCAGTTATAAATAGTCGAGCCACGAACCCGGTTCTGGTGGCGACAAACTGTTGATAACCTTGATGGTAGTCAATACACCTACATTCTGGTAAATTTATTTTCAAAATGCATAGTATTTTGGTAAAATAACTTTCGGAATGCATTTCACAATGCGTCCCAGCCTCCCTGCTTCCCTACCCTATCAATCTTGAGTAAATCAACCGGAGAATTCATTCACAAAATCAAAGTAATCTGAGCTGTTCACAAATGAGGCAGATGCTTCAGGATAAGCTTTTAAAAAAGTAGCCGGAAGTTTATTCGATTTCTTTTCTGTCCATTTAAACTCGTAAGCCGATAGTTGACCATCCCTTTCTTCGATGTAGTCGACCTCCTGTTGCTGAGCCGTTCTCCAGAAATATCTTTTTGCATCGATTTGTAAATTATTCAGCAGTTTCAACCGTTCACTCACCAGGAAGTTTTCCCAGAGTGATCCTTTATCCGTCCTGAGATTGATCTGGCTGAAATTTGAAATCAGCGCATTCCTTATCCCATTATCATAAAAATATATCTTCCGGGATTTCCTTATCTCATTTCTTACGTTTCTGCTGAAAGACCTGAGCCTGAATACTACAAATGCCTTTTCCAGCAGGTCAATATAACGTCTGACCGTTAGCTGGTCTATTCCCAGGGTATTGGCGAGTTCATGATAGGAGACTTCATTTCCGGTTTGCAATGCTAATGCCTCCAGCAATGATTCAATGATCTCCGGCTTACGGATGTCCTGAAAAGTGAAAATATCCTTGTATAAATAACTTCCGGTAAGATTGGTCAGTATTTTCCGCTCATTACCTGGTTCATTGACCACGCCCGGATATAGTCCGTATAAGAGCCGTTGTTCAAGCAATCTCTTTTCAGTTGTGTCATCGGTATGACTGATCATCTCCGCAGTTGACAACGGGAGCAATAAAAATTCATATTTCCTGCCGGTGAGTGGTTCGCTGGTCTCGCTGGTCAATTCGAGGGAGGAAGACCCCGTGACAATTAATTGAACCCCTTTTATTTTATCATGGATAAGCTTAAGCGTGATCCCAATATTTTTGATCCGCTGGGCTTCGTCGATCATGACTACCCTTGCATCGCCGAACCTGTGCATCAACTGTGTGGAGGTAACATCAGTCAGCTCTTTCCTGATATCCGGTTCATCACAATCGAGGAGTAAGACTTTTTCCCGGATATCGTCAGTCAACATTTCAAGGAGGGTTGTTTTACCGGATTGACGCGGACCAAAAAGCATGATGGTCTTTCCTTTGAAAAGGACTTCTTTAATCCTTTGAATGATTAGCCTGTTAATCATAACCCTGTTTTAACTTCAAAGATACATCAATTAATAGAGTATACTCTGAAATAATTATAATAATTTTTGATTATCTTCGACAATAACATTCCGGATTCCAGTGTTTCAGGGTTCGAGACCTCTGTTCTATTAAATGAAAACTATACCACCTTCCCGGTCTGAATCAAAAGGATTGAGGGAAAACAAAACAAGGAATATTCTATTGTATAGATTTTTTGATTTAAGTCGCTCCACCACAACTAGGTTTGAGAATATAAACACAGTTGCCGCAAAAGCGACATTATATTTTACGGTGGCTGCCGAAGGCAGACATGCCGTCGAGCGGATGCGAAGACGGCAAGTAAAATATTCAGTCGCGTTGTGGCAACGAAAAAAAGAACACCTTTTAAAATAAAAAATCGATCCTAATGCGTTAAAAATCCGCCTTATTTAGGCACAAAAAAAATGATAAATATATTTTAAGGTACAAGGCCCTGGCGAAAACATCGAATTAGGAATGTTTTATTTGACTTATCTTATTCATATTCAATCTCTTTCACATTTCGGCGGATGTTGACATAGAGGTACAAATTTACAAATAGTTACTTTCCAGATTTTCAACTACTTGAATGCCACGTATTTATCTACGTTGCATATGTTTGTACCTTCAGCTTTGTAATAGATTGATATTCAGGATGTGCTATTTTTTGTATCGGAAAGTAAATCAGTTGGACAGTTGGACAATTGGACAGTTGGACAGTGCCGCAGGCACGACAGACCGAAGCTCTATAGGTCATAATGCCCGGCTGCTTCGGGCTGATATACTATATCATCGATACGTATGATCGTGACGCCGGCCGGGACAAGCCATTCGATCTCGTCGCCAACCTTATACCCTAACAAAGCATTCGCAATCGGAGACAGTACTGAAATCTTCCATTCTTTGATCCGGGCTTCATGCGGGTAAACAATCTGAAGCTCAACCTGCTTTTTCAGTTTTGGAAATGAAATTTTTACAATGGAATTCATCGTCACCACATTGCCGGGGACCTCATGTGGTTCGACGACAACTGCCTCACTTAACTCATTGGATAACTTTTCCGATTCTTCTTTCGTGATGGTTCCAAGTTCTTTGTACACTTCAATGCATTTTTTTATCCTTGCATAGTCAAGCTTATTCAGAATGATTTTCGATTTTTCCATGATCGTTGATTGAATTAATGGGATAATAAAAAGAAAAACCGCCAGGACCGGAAATTTCAGCCAGGATTCACCATCTGAATGACTTTATGAATATCCCTCCTGGCCAAATTTCCGTTTCCTGAAGCGGCCCCTTAGTTACCTTAATTGAACTTTCATAATAAACCTCACGTCCATCCGGCAGTCAGTCTTGCTAAAATCCATAACCACAGGCCTTAACCTTCGGTTATAAGATAAACTACCGACCGATGCAATTCATCTTTAATAACCCTTTGGAAAGTTCATACAGGGCAATTAGCTTAAATTTATCTGATGCAAAGTTCCGGATTTATCACCCTGTTTCAGGTCGACACAGCCGTTAATATTACAATGAAAGGATTGATAAAAATCATTTTTCATCGAAATCGGCCCCGTAAATCATCATTATGTTGTGGATAATTATCTACTTTTATATAATTATCTGATTATTACCCTATGTTATTCACCGAAGATGAAATCAGCCGGCAGTTGACCGCCCTGAACGAAAGACAGAAAGAACTCCGGTGTCTTTATACGATCAATACAATCCTTAAAGATTCCCGCTTATCATTGGATGAAATGATGAATCAGATTATCCTGGAAATCCCCAATGGTTACCAGTTCCCGGAAAATTGCCAGGCATTGATCCTGTTGAATGGAAAGGAATACAAGCCAGACCATCTGATCGCATCCGGAACACCACAAATGGCCCGGATCAGGCAGAATGGAAAAGAAACAGGTGAAATCAGGGTTTATTGCCATTTAAACACCAATCCACCCGCTTTGCAGCACTTTCTTTTGGAGGAGCAGAAACTCATTGATACTATTGCAGAAAGTATCAGCCAGACCATAACACTTCAGCATTACATGGATCTCATGAAAGACGCATTTGAGTTTTCAGATCATCTTAAGATTCCTGTGTCGATGGGTAAATGGCTGGCCGATCAACATTTAAGCCAGGAGGATATTAAATCCCTGCTGACGACGCCGATCCGTTTCAAAAAAGGGGAATTGATCCTTAAGCAGGGAGCCCATGCTTCTTATGCCGTATTGATCACGGAAGGACTTGTAAAAGCCTATCTGGAAGATATCAATTCGCACATCCTGACAATCAAAATCATTAAACCTTTTGATTTCATCGGTTTATCATCAATTTTCGGGAAAGGGGCGTATGGATTTTCGGCAACGGCCATTACCGCGTCATCTGGTTACCTGGTGAAAAAAGAGCTACTGAAGACCATTGCTGAAAATAACACCAAATTCAATTTCAGGCTTCTAAACTGGTATAGCGATAATTTCGAGCTTCTTTATCATAAAATGAACTTGATAGGAAACAAGCAAGCTTTCGGCCGTATTGCAGATGTTTTATTGTATTTATGGGATCAAGTTTTTGATAAGAAAATCATTGAGAACAACATAACGCGGAAAGTGATGGCTGAATTAAGCGGTATGTCGGTGGAAAACGCGGTCAGAATATTGTCGGAGCTAAAATCAGAAGGAGTAATTGTCACCCGAACGTCCGGAATTGAAATCGTAAATCCCGAGAAGCTAAGAACATATATTCTCGTCAGTTAAAGCTTGCGTTACGATTCCTTCAATCAGGAGCGGTCGATCTTTACATTGACCGCATTAAATCCTTTCGGGCCCCTGGCTATTTCATAGGTTACTTTGTTACCTTCGGTGATGGGCTCGAGCAGCCCGTTGACATGGACAAAAATATCCTGCTTATCCTGCAGATCTTTTATAAAACCAAAACCTTTTCCTTCATCAAAGAAATTCACAATACCGGTCCTGATCAAATCGGCCGGATCGGGCTCGGCCATTTTAGGCACGCCTATGGTAATATCTTCTGCGCTAACGGTTGTCCGCTGTGAAATATCCGGTGGTGTATCGGAAATGTTGCCGAACTCGTCGACATAGGCGATCATATCATCCAGACCGCTACCACCCTTATTTTCTTTACGTTCAAGCCGTTTCTGCTCTTTTTCCTTTCTCTTCTTTTCCTTTTTGGATCGGACATCCTTTTTACCAAATGTTTCGTGCGATCTGCCCATTCTTTATCTTATGTAGTTTAAATGCTATACTAATGATATTAATTTATTTAATCGAAATTTTTCAAATGCATCCCGGCTTAGGTTATAAAAGTAATCTATTTATCGGAGTAATCCTGAAATAAAATGCATATCTTTGCATTCTCAAAAATTAAATCGGCAGGTTGTAAGCCGCTAATCTTTAAATATTCTTTTTTGCCGGCGCAGAAAATGCAACGTCTTTCCGGCCTCATTTCACCCTAATTTAATGTCTTTTAAAAATCTTCAACTTATTGAACCTGTCATGAAAGCCTTGACAGAAGAAGGATACGTTATCCCTACTCCCATTCAGCAACAAGCCATTCCTTATATACTGGCAGGCCGTGACCTCCAGGGCTGTGCCCAGACCGGCACCGGCAAGACCGCCGCTTTTGCGATGCCAATCATACAATTGCTGCATGAGCAAAAACAACACAGAAACGGCATCAAGGTGCTTGTTTTAACACCCACCCGCGAACTGGCCATACAGATCGATGAGAGTTTTGCCGTTTATGGTAAATATTCAAACCTAAAACATACGGTTATCTACGGAGGTGTTTCTCAGCTTCACCAGGTCAATGCGCTCAAACGGGGCATTGACGTGCTCATTGCCACGCCAGGCCGCCTGCTTGACCTGATCGGCCAGGGTTATATTGACCTTCGTCAGCTCGGCATTTTTGTGCTGGATGAAGCTGACCGGATGCTGGACATGGGCTTTATCAATGATGTCAAGAAAGTGATCACCCATCTTCCGCAAAAGCGGCAAACCCTTTTGTTTTCAGCGACCATGCCACCGGAAATCGAAAAGCTGGCCCGGTCAATGCTCATCAATCCGGCTAAAGTCGAGGTTACACCACCCGCCACCACGGTCGATATGATCGATCAGCGCATTTATCATACCAACAAGGTCGACAAGACCGGCTTACTGCTTTATTTGCTTGATGACAGCCGGATCAGGTCTGCTTTAGTTTTTACACGGACCAAACATGGCGCCGACAAGGTGGTCAGGTTTCTTTTACGGGAAAAAGTCAGATCAGCCGCCATTCATGGCAATAAAAGCCAGAATGCCCGGCAGGCCGCACTGAACAGCTTTAAGGAAGGCAAGCTTCGGGTGCTCGTCGCTACCGATATCGCAGCCCGCGGAATCGACATTGACGATCTGACCCATGTATTCAACTACGATTTGCCCGACGTGCCTGAAACATATGTACACCGTATCGGGCGAACCGGCCGGGCCGGCAATGCCGGGACGGCCATCGCTTTCTGTGATCCAGAGGAAAAAGCGGAATTACGCGACATCGAAAAGCTTATCGGCAAAAAAGTTCCGGTGGTTGAAAACCATCCTTTCCCATCGATACCGGGAGCTTACTCTGAAAAAAAAGTACCGGTCAACCGCAACAGGAGACGATAAAAAAAAGGAGGCTGCTCAGATTTTTGAGACAGCCTCCAAAATTATTAATGGATGTAAACTCTTAAACTAAACTCGTTTAACATTTACAGCACTTAATCCTTTTTTACCTTCCTGCACATCAAAAGTCACCTGGTCATTCTCGGCAATCATATCAATTAAACCGGTTGAATGTACAAAATACTCTTTCGATGAATTTTCATCTTTGATAAAACCAAAACCTCTGGCATCATTGAAAAACTTAACTGTTCCTTTGTTCATAATTAAAATTTTAAATATTTGCAAAGGTACAGTTATTATCGACCGAATTTATTTAATAATCAATATATTAATCTTTTTAAATTTTTATTGGAATATCCTTGAAAATGTATTACCTTTATGAGGTAATATCTTTATAAGTTTATTCCTTCCTGCTGACCTTCATACTTACCCGGGGGGATTTCCTGACAAAGACTTATTCAATCAATCACCGTATTGTCATCGATGCGGAACTGATTCAATGATGATGAATTTTATCTATAAAAAGTAAGATTAACATGTACGAAAAGAAACAGGATCACTTTAAATCACCGGATCTGTCGAAGTTACAGCCCGTGGTCATTGACCGCAACACCGTTTTATACATTGCACCCGGGGATGATCCTGATGAAGCAAGAAAACGTTATATATCGCGGGTAGGATACAGAAGGCCCTAGAGGCCATCTCCCCTGTAAATTAATGGCGGCGATGCTTCATGCCTCCACCGGGCCTGTGCATAGGGCAACCATATAATTCACGGTACAGATTGGATAAAAGCAAAGCTTGTTCCGGATCACATACTTTTTTGAGCTCCAGGTAATGCCTGATATTTTCTCGCTGCAAGCGGTTCTGTAATCCTGATATCTCTATTGACAACTGATCAATAGCTATTGTATCCGGTTTGTCGGATTCCAGAATATTCAGGATTTCTGCCCGTAATTGTTTGATTTGTTCAGAAAACGGAGCGGAAGAGGCTCTGTATTCCTCATTGATTGCATCGACCAGCCTGATTTGCTCATCGGTCAGGTTAAGTTCGGAATGCAACATACATCCCGGTGAATTCGATTCATCACCGCAGGTTACTGTGGTTTGTTTACCCGGAAAAAGAAAATAAGTGACCAGCGCGGCCAGGTTGACGACAACCAGGAATATTAGTATCCAGAAAAGAAGTCGGTTTTTTTGAAATGATTCCATAAGATCAGTTATTGTTTAATAGCGAAATATCTTCATCCACAAAATCCTGGACATAAAATTCAGCTTTTAGTATTTCGATTTGCTGATTTTCAGCCCGGGGTTGAACTTTCCGCGAAACACCATGGTTTCCGACCAGAAAACCGGTCAGCATTGCGATAAGCAAGCCCAGTGTGACCAGCACCGGTCTCAGAACCGGGAAAATTCGGAAAGGTTGATTTTGCTTCGGATTCATCACATGAGTGAGCAGGCGCGTTGCGATAAACGGATTGGGTTCAATCGCCTTCTCCTCCCCGATGACTTTTTCAATGGCCCGGAACCCTTGCTGTAACTTCGCGCATGCTTTACAATCCAGGGCATGCTGATCCATTTCCCGGTGCACACCCTCCGGAAGCTCATTTTCCGCGTAAGCGAAAAGGTTTTCCTGAAAATCTTTACATTTCATTTTGATCATTTTTTGAATATTCGGTAAAGTGCCTGACCAATTTTTTCTGAAGGTTCAGTTTAGCCCGGTGCAGTAATGATTCAACCGATGAAAGGCTCAATCCGGTGATTTCTGAAATTTCTTTATACGATAATTCCTCATACTTATTTAAGATGAAAACCGTCCGCTGATTTCCCGGTAAGCTCGCCACAGTCTGGCGGAGCACTTTCCGGTTTTCATCCTGGGCCAATGGATTGCTTTCCTCGTATAAACCAGCAATACTCTTTTCCTCGCTATTGGCCAGTCCAAAGAATTTTTCGATCCCGACAAACATTCTTTTTTGCTTGTTTTTTTTCACTGCATTTAATGAATGGTTTACAGTGATCCGGTAAATCCATGTTGCAAGCGACGATGATTGCCTGAATTTGTTCATGGATTTCAGGATTTGAAGGAAGACATCCTGAGCAAGGTCTTCGGCGTCTTCCATATTTCCGAGGAAATAATACGCAGTCTTGATGACTTTTTTCCGGTAGGTTTCAACCAGGCAGTTAATGGCTTCGCGATCTTGTGCGAGGATTCCTTCAATCAGTTGTTTTTCGGTCATCCGGCTCTGCTGGTTTGGACAAAGGAATGGCAACGGCTGCCCGTATGATCATGCATGAATTATAATCACCGGGCATCCGCTGCCTTGTCAAAAATAGCGTTTATTTCTTTTCCGGATTTACTTGTGCCCCGCAATGGTTAGTACATCCATGATGTTTTGGACCTGTACCTTTCCCGCAATTGGAACCGTTGCCCATACCACACTGATGACCGCAATTTCCCGCCGTTCCGTCTGTTTTATGATCACATACGCCATCCTTGTTCGCATCGGTAAAATTCATCCCTTTTCCTTCCTTATGGCAATTTTTCGCCCGGTTATCACAAATGCCATCTTTATTATTGTCCACAAACTTACCACAGGTCTGGGTCGTAGTCGCAGTTTGTTTAACTGCTTTGTCATCGGTTGAAGCAGTTGTAGCACTCTGGGCGATGATCTGGCCGGTAAATAGCACCATCATGGCCACCGTGAAAATAAAACCTGATACTTTTTTCATCATTTCTTTTTTAAGATTAGTGATTGTTTTAGCGTTTAGACAACCTGAAATGGAAAAACTTGCGTATAAGATCAATTTTTCACCAGATATTTTCACCCGGGCAAGGCAAATATTTGAATTCAATAATGAATCAACTGGAAAACAACTTCTTAATGGCTGAAAGATTACCTGCATTTAATATATCCTTTGCTTCAGGGCTATGCAACAATGCTATTTGATCTTTATACCGCCCGACAATTTTCGTTCTGACCATTTTTCCCGTACTGTTCAGTAATCCATTGTTGACTGTAAATGCTTCAGGAATGATGGCAATGGCCGAGGGAAGCCAACGAGCAGGAAACTGGCCGCCATGTTTTCCACCGGATTTATATTGATTGATTTCAGCCTCAATTTCAATTAAAACTGCTTCCTGCCCTTTAAGTTGATGCAGGTTCTGATTATGTGTTTTCGCCCACATGACCATGGCATCTTTATTCGGTATTACAAGGGCAGTGGTATATTTATCCTGATTATTATAAAGCATCATTTGCTCAATCAGCGGGCTATGGTCAGTGATCGCCTCTTCAATTCCTTCAGGGCTGTATTTTTCACCATCATCGCCGATCAAAAGGCTTTTAAACCTTCCGAGCACATAAAGAAAGCCCTCATGGTCAATATAGCCCATATCTCCGGTATAAAGCCATCCATCACGCAATGTGTCCCGGGTGGCTTTTTCATTCTTCCAATACCCTTTCATCACGTTTTCCCCACGGATGACGATCTCTCCCTTTTCACCCACCGGTAATTCTTTTCCATCCCCGTCGCATATCTTCAACTCCAACGGGCTGACGAGAATGCCGGATGAGCCCAGCTTATGTCTGCTTTCCACATTGGCTGAAATGACCGGCGAAGCTTCAGAGAGCCCATAACCCTGAAAAACCGGGATGCCGATCGCATAGAAGAACTGCTGGATTTCCAGGTCGAGCAAGGCAGCGCCTCCAATGAAAAATCTCAGCCTGCCACCAAAATTTGCCCTGATTTTTTTAAATAGGATCTGGTCAAAAAGCTGATGCAGCGGCTTAAGTATAATGCGCAGCCCTTTTCCCCGGTTGCGTCCATTTCCATTGTACCGGTACGCCACCTTCAGTGCCACTGCAAATAATTTTTCCGTCAGCCTCCCCTTCTCCCTGATCCCTTTTTCAATGCCTTTACGCAGGTTTTTCACCAGCGATGGTGCACTAAGCAGGAATACCGGCCTGATCTCACGGATGTTTCCCGGGATGTTTTTCAGGCTGTCGAGGTAGGATTTGCCCGATTGGACAGCGGCAAAGCTTCCCCCAACAGACATCATGATATAAATACCGACCGTGTGGGCAAATGAATGGTCCCAGGGGAGGATCAGCAGGGTTGTCCACCAGGAAGGAACTTCAAGCAGGGTGAGGGTTTGCTCGATATTCGCCGTGTAATTCCGATGAGTGATCAGGATTCCTTTCGGGTCAGCCGTCGTTCCGGAAGTATAGCAAATATTGGCGATTGTGTCCGGTCTTGCCGAATGAATGATCTCATCGAATTTTTCAGCATTTTCCTCCAGGTAGACGACACCTTTTACTTTAACTTCATCCAGCAGGACATCCGCTGATTCTTTATCCTCCACCGGATCGAGCAGGATCACTTTTTCAAGCGTTGAGAGTTCCTGGCGGATTTGCCTGATCTTGCCATACTGGTTGCGGGAAGTAATGATCCAGCGTGATTCGGAATGATCGAGCCTGAATTTCAGGTCAGCACCTTCTTTCAGCAAAATCGACAGTGGGACACAAACGGCTCCGGAGTGAAGGATGGCCAGTTCACTGACGACCCAGTCGATGCGGGACTCGGAAAGCAATGCAACCCGGTCTCCTTTTTGAATGCCCAGGGCCAGTAAACCGCCTGCGGCCTGAATGACTTCTTCCCTGATCTGGCGGTAAGTTATCGCCTTATAACGGTCATTAACTTTTTCGAAGATATAAGGGTTATCGGCATACTTTTCGACACTGTCTGCAAATAGCTGGATAATGGTTTTCATCCCCGATTAAAATACCAGTGTCATGATCGAATGCGGCATACTGACCGTTTCAGCAGCCTGCCCTTCAACATAAAGCCAGAATTTCATTTCCGTATCACCCTGATTCATGATTACCACGGCCACCGTGCCATCAGGGTTTTTAAAGGCTGTTGTCTGCAACTGGGCACGACCTGAAGCACAAGCGACCCTTTTGGCGCCGGGTTTGATGAATTTGGAAAAATGACCGATGTAGTAAAACGAGTTCATCAGGTGAAGGCTGCCATCCCTGGTATCGCCTATTACCGGTGCAAAGCAGAAATTTTTCACATGGTTCGGGCCTCCGGTCTCATCGAGCAGGATGTTCCAGTCGGTCCAGGCCACTGCGCCATTGTTGAGGTCGTTAATGATGGATGCGCCGTAGTTTTCACCCCAGTGCCATTCATTGATGGTTTCCCAGCTGAACGGGTAATTGCAGGCTTCTGTCAGCAACAGGTTGATGCCGGGAAATGATTCAGCTACACGTTTGACGTTATCATAAATCGGAGCCCCGGTCCAGCTTTCATACCAGTGAAAACCAATCCCCCACACGTATTTGGCGGCTTCGCGATCATTCAGGATGGTGCTGGCACGATGGAACATTAAATCGCGGTTATGGTCCCATGCAATGAGCTTTTTATCTTTTAATCCGTTTTGCCATAAAGTTGGTCCGAGATTAAACTTTATAAAGTTCCTTTCTTCCTCGGCTGTATACATGCACGACTCCCAGGTTTGTTTGGCCATCGGCTCATTTTGCACCGAGAGTCCCCATACCGGAACTCCCTGTGCCTCGTAAGCCTTGATGAACTTCACGAAATACTCGGCCCAGGGCTGGTAGTATTCCTTCAGGAGGATACCGCCCTGCAACATGTTTTTGTTGCCTTTCATCCACGCCGGCGGGCTCCATGGGCTGACATAGAGCTTCAGGTCGCCACCGGCCGCCTTCATTGCCCTTCTGATCAGCGGGATCTTGTACTGTTCATCGTGGGCAATACTGAACGAATTCAGTGAAACATCATTATCGTCCACATAAGTGTAACTGCCGCTTGAAAAATCGCAGCTATTCATGTTCGTCCGGGCAATTGTATACCCGATCCCTTTTTCTTTATCGAAATAAATCCGGAGGAACTCCTCCTGCTTTGATACCGGAAGCTTGGCAAAAGTTTCGGCTGAAGCATCCGTCAGGGCAGCTCCGATCCCTAGAAAAGTCTGGAATGTCTTTGTCGTGTCGACAAACACACAGGGCATGTGCTCGAATGGTTGTCCCTGAGGTTCAAACTGCAGCTGCATTTGCTTTGACAATCTGAAATTGGTATTCTTAGCCGTTAGGGTAACAGATACTTTCCGGCTATTGGCACTTGTCTTTTTCTTGGTCTGGGCTTGCATGGTTGAAATCATGGATAAACAAATGAGCACTATAAAATATTTCTTCATAATTATGGATTTTAATGGTTTACCAAATGATGGATACTACTGATTTAGCAGGGCATGCGTAACTGAACAGCCTGGTGCCCTGCCTGACGCTGAACGATTTGGTGTCGTCATTGTCGTTGCAGACAACCATAACTTTTGATCCGTCTGCATTTTGAAAACTCACCACACTTACATTAAACAATGATTGCGGGACCGTAGTGGAGACCCTGACTGCCTGCGGGCGGACAAATTTCGACATGTGCGCAATGGCGTAATATTCCTCGTTTTTCGTCACGAACCCGTTTGCTTCCGTAATGGTGACCACACCCCGGCAATTGCTGCATCCATTGTTCTGCGGACCGGCATTCAGGTTAAGTGCCAGGTTCCATAACAAGGCTACTTTCGAATAATTATTCGTGGTTCCAATGAAAATGTTTTCCATGTACCACATCAGGTTAGCACTGAAATCAGTGGCCCAGGCTCCGCCGGAGATCTCCGTAAAATAAAGGCTTTTATCGGGATGGGCGCTCTGAACGATACTCATTGCCCAAACGTTGCCGGCGTATGCGTGAAAGGCTGATCCGGCGACATAATCTCTGGCGATGGCATCGTCCAGAATTGAAATGGCGTAATCAGTTACATCCCAGTTATGGTCGTATATGATAATTTTAGTCGTAAGGCCTGCTGTAGCGAATTTCGGGCCCAAATGGTCACGAATGAAAATCTTCTGGTCTTCAGCCTGCATTTCCATACAAGGATATGAGGCGGTAAAATACAGAGGCTCGTTCTGGGGGGTCACGGCATCGATGGTGATACCCTCGGTTTTCATCGCCTTGATATATTTGACGAAATAATCAGCATAGACGCTATAGCACTCCGTTTTGAGCTTTCCGCCCACCATGCTCTGGTTTGTTTTCATCCAGGCGGGGGCGCTCCATGGACTTCCCATCAGTTTAATCTCGGGGTTGATGGCTATTATTTCTTTCAACACCGGCACGACATCCTGCAGGTCCTGTGCCAGTGAAAATTGTTCAAGGTCAAAGTCAGTTTGTCCGGCTGGCATATCATCATAAGAAAAATCACCCAATGAAAAATCGGAAGCACCCATGGTAAGCCTGAGATAAGAGATCCCAATTCCGGTTTCAGGGTCAAACAAGTCTTTCAGAGCTGCCGTTCTTTGCGTAGCGGTCATTGCCCGGTTGAACAGATATGCCGAAGATCCGGTCAAAGCAGCTCCGAAACCTTCGATTTCCTGGTATATTTCCGAAGTATCAATGACAATCATCGGGAATGATGTCGTCAGCGAATCCTTGATTGAAATTTCTCCGCCGTCCTTCAGCAAGGCTGATTTATCGCCGCTGGTCCGCCAGAAATGCGCCTTGCCAATTTCATGGTTATCAGAAGGGTCAGGCGGTTCGGTAGTTTTTTCTTTGCAGGAAATCAATCCTGACAGCAGGAAAACCCCTACTGCCAGGATTGATAAAGAATGAAATACTCTCATTTAAAATTTAAAATTTAAAATTCAACATTTCTCAGTAGCCCGGGTTCTGGACCAGTTTGTTATTCCGGTCGAGTTCAGCCTGCGGGACCGGCCACACCAGGCGGTTTTCCGTCAGGTTATACAGAATTTGGCCATTTTCATCTTTAGCATTATTGATAACTTCGATGGCCCTGCCGGTACGCTTGAGGTCAAACCAGCGAATCCCCTCGAATGCCAGTTCCAGTCGTCTTTCCTTTTCAATCGCCAGGCGCATATCGGCCTGGTTTGATGCTGGCGTATCACCAAGTTGAGCACGGTTCCGGATCTGGTTCACCAGTGCTGCTGCACCCGAAACATCTCCCAATTCATTCATCGCTTCCGCTTTTAACAGGATGATATCGGCCAGGCGCAGGAAAATATAGTTTTGCGGGCTAGGGCTTGAAAACTGCCTGTATTTGTTAATAAACGGGTAATTGTTGATCGGATAATGCGGATCGGGAAAACCGGATTCCAGGAAAATAATGGAGGAATTTTTCCGGATCACATCGCCTTCGTCATCAAAAGCTTTCACGAGATCATTGGAAGGAATGTTGAACTTTTTCCAGTCGGAACCTCGGAACATACTGGCTCCCCAGTTCGCATTGGTGCTGGTTCCTTCATAATTGATCTCAAAGATGGATTCGGAGGTATTTTCGTCTGTTCCCCACAGATCATCATAATTCTGAAGAAGGCTGTAAGGCCCGTTGATCACCGCGTCGCAATACCCGATCACTTTGCTGTAATCATGAGGCTCGATGGTGGCATAAACTTTAGCCAGCATGGCGTTCACCGCCCCTGTGGTCACATATCCTTTATGCGGCGCTGAAGGCTTCACAAATTGAAGCGCTGTCTCAAAATCAAAGATGATCTGCTCATAAACGCTATCCATCGGTTGACGTTCCGGGAAAAGCATCGGGTAGATTTCAGGCAGTAATTCAGCACTGACCGTCTTGACTTCCTCCAGTTGTAAGGGCACATCGCCCCATAGCTGTACCGCCTGAAAATAGCAGAAAGCCCGGATAAACGATGCTTCTCCGAGGATTTCGTTTTTACGTTCACTGGAAAGTGCAGGATCAGGGCATGACATCACATTATTGATGACAATGTTTGCTTTGCCAATGGTCCCGTAAAGGTAGGCCCAGTCGCGGCTCACATTGGTGTTCAGTGCATTGATGTCATAATCGTCGATCTGGAAATTATTCGGATTATCCGCACCGGCATATGCATCATCGGACTGTGCATCACCATTGACAAAATAGTCAAGCTCAAAATATTCATTCCTGAAATCCCCGTAAACACCGGACAGAGCGGTTTCCGCTTCATCAGCCGTTTTATAGATGATCGAATCGGATTCTTCATTCTGAATCCAGATGTTGTTGGACAAGGGCTTAATGTCAAGAAAATCATTACAGGCTGTAAAAGAAAGACCTAGCAGTAATGCGCTAAAGATTATCGTTGTATTTTTCATGGCTGTAAGATTTAAAATTGAACATTTAATCCAAAGATACATCCGAGTGATTGTGGGTATGTTCCATAATCAATCCCAATTTCCGTCGCATTGTTTCCATAGGCATTTACTTCCGGATCAAAACCGCTGTAACCGGTAAAGGTCAGCAGGTTATTGCCTGTCACGTAAACTGAAAACTTCTTAATAGCCTTTATTTTAGGATTATCCTCAATAATCTTATAAGATAAAGTCACCTGCTTCAGCCTGATGTATGAACCATTTTCCACAAACCTTGTTGAACTCTGCACGTTTTCCATATTTGCCGCTCGTGGAATATCAGTATCCGTATTTTCCGGGGTCCAGCGGTCAAGTACTGCGACAGACTGGTTTTTGGAATCGAACATCCCTTCAAGGTCAATCCGGGTTGCATTATAAATATCATTACCGACGCTTCCCTGGAAGAAAATATTCAAATCCCACCTTTTATAAGTTAATGTATTGGTAAAACCGAAAATAAAATCCGGATGCGGATTACCGATGATCGTGCGGTCGCCTGTATCGTCAAATCCGGTCAAACCGTTATTATTAACGTCTTTATACATGATATCACCGGTGGCCGGATCAACGCCTTCAGCGATCCAACCATAAAATACGCCGATCGGGTCACCGACCCTGACCATTGAAACATAGGAGTTGTTGCTGTATGTACGACCGAAATAATACACCTGGCTGTATTCAGCCAGATCGAGTACTTCGTTCCGGTTGAACGACATGTTCAGGTCGGTGGTCCAGATCAGCTTTTTGTTGATATTGATCGTATTGATCGAGAATTCAATCCCTTTGTTTTCGATTGTACCGGCATTGGTATAGATCATGGTAACCGGCAGTGTATTGGATAATTCAACCGGTAACAACACATCGCTGGTCTTTTTATAATACGCATCAATGGTGAAATTCAAACGGAAATTGAACATGGCCAGGTCAACACCGATATTGGACTGGGCCGTGGTTTCCCATTTAAGGTCCGGATTGCCATATGAAATCGGGTATTCCGACGGGTAATCGTTGTCCGGATCTGGGCTGAAGGCGAGCAAACCCCATGAGTAGTAACTTTCAATCCCTTCCTGGTTGCCATTTTTTCCCCAGCCTCCCCTGATCTTCAGGTCATCGATCACTTCAACATTTGTCATGAAATTTTCACCGGAAATCCTCCATCCTGCAGAGAATGAAGGCATAGTACCCCAATGGTGGTTCAATTTTGAAGAACCGTCTTCACGTACTGTTGCGGTTACATAATATTTGCTTTTAAAATCATATGTAGCGCGGGCAAAAAAGCTCAGGATCGACCACTGGGTCTTGTAAGTACTTCCCGTGACATCATTAGCCGCATTAATTGTTTGTGTGGACGCACCTGGCCGGAATCCTTTACCTTCCAGGTAGGAGCGGTTGTAGCTGTTTTTCTGGGCGCTACCTCCCGCCATGGCGGTAATATTGTGATTACCAATTTTTTTAACATATTCCAGCGTGTTCTCCCACAACCAGGTACTGTTATTGCTTTTATCCGACTGGGCAAGGCCGTGGTTATAACGTCCCCAGCTAGTCTGGATTGGATCGAGGAAGTAATCCCACTGGTGGCTGTAATAATCGATACCGAAGCGGGTTTTAAACACCAGTCCCTGCATCAGTTTAACATCGGCAAAAACGTTTCCGAACAAACCATTGTCAATCGACTCCTGGTCGGCTCCAAACATATAAGCGACCGGATTTTCCCAGGAACTCTGGAAAGGATTCCGGCAGTACCAGCCGATGCTGTCCTGGTCCCAAACGGTCATAAAGGGAGGTGTGTTGAGCGTGCTCATGATCACACCACCACGGCCTGAGCTCAGGTTGTCCGGAGTATCCTGCGTTCGCAGTCTGGAAATGTTTATACTGGTTCCGATATTCAACCACGACGTCAACTGGTTATCCATGTTGAGCCTTACTGTATAACGGTCAAACCGGGCTGGTTCCACCATACCGGCATCGCTGAGATACCCGGCAGAAAAAAAGTATTTGTTTTTTTCATTGCCTCCACCATACGACAATTGATATGACTGGTTAAAACCGGTACCAAAAACCGAATCGCTCCATACGCCGAAATAAGGTACGATGGATTCGGTGTTGATTCCGGGAATTTCTTCCATCAAAGCCAGATAGTCCTTGGTATTCAGCACATCGATCGTTTTCCTCAATTTGGAAAAGCCAAGGTAGGTATCGAAGGTAATGGTCGGAGTAGGTTCATTGCTTCCATGTTTGGTCGTGATCAAAACGACGCCATTAGCTGCCCTGGCTCCGTAAATGGCCGAAGAGGAAGCATCTTTCAGAACGGTCATTGAAGCGATGTCAGATGGGTTCAATCCGGTGGTATTGGTGGTCGGGACTCCATCGATGACGTACAACGGCTCATTGCCTGCAATGACGGATGTCGAGCCCCTGACCCTGACCGACAGTGGAACACCGGGTTTACCGGAAGGCTGGGTTACCTGCACCCCGGCGGCTTTACCCTGCAGGGCCTGCGCTGCGGAAATGATCGGACGTTCCTGGATTTCCTTGTCATCCACCACCGAAACAGCGGTGGTCAGGTCTTTCTTTTTCTGGGTACCATAACCGATGACGACGACCTCATTGAGCATGGAGGTTTCTTCGGCCAGAACGATATCAATGACGGCCTGGCTGGTCACAACCACTTCCTGGGTGACAAAGCCGATATAGCTGAACCTCAATGTCCCTTGCAAGGCCTGTATTTTGTAAGTGCCGTCCATACCTGTGATGGTACCGGTTTGGGTTCCTATATACTGGATGGTAACTCCAGGCAAGGCACCCCCCTGATCATCTTTAACTTTGCCGGTAATATACTGGCCAAAGATGAACGAGGCCAGCATCGAAAAGCATGTTAAGAGTAAAATTCTTTTCATAATCTTATATTTTTCTTTATTCAACAAAGGAATGAATTTTGATTTCATTCATGGTATATGCTTAAAAACCAGGAGAAGGCACAGTTACCCTCCCCTGGTTTTCAAATCATGAGATCAGGAAATATTTATCTTTCTAATTCCATGGTCCAGGCTGATCCGCCCGTGTGATCCGAGGTAAGGTCAACAGAAACGACCAGGACTTCCTTATTTCCTAAGTCCTGATAAGAGATTACCTCATACTGGTTAGTTGCAAATCCACCATTGGGCGGATTTGCTCCGTCAGTATTTTCACCACCATAATATCCTTTCATGAAGCCCAGGAAAGCTGCAAAGCCAGGTCCGTTGGTCAGCGTAATGATGGCCCTGGAGGATTCGGTAGCCGGAGTGAACGCAAAGGTATGTGTAGCGCAGGAGCCAAAAGGTGCACCGGGGCTGGCTGCAATTTCAGCATCGCTCCAGCATCCGTTGGGTGTACCCATATAGCCGTCGTTCCTTGAACCGCCATTGGTTTTGTACTCATAACCGCCACCGGCACTAAAGATGAATTCATCATCCGTCATGCATGACCAGTCGTCAGTGGTACCCACCATGGTGCCATCGAGGTTGGCCATCGGGCAGATCCACCAGCCGTCGCTACCCATTGCCGGGCCAACATAAACGGAATGACCGGTAACCTGGAGTTTCCAGGCGCCTTCCGTCAGGATCTCTTCTGTAAGGGGCTGAGCCTGTCTTTCCAGTTCCATGGTCCATGCAGAACCACCGGAATGGTCAGCAGTTAGATCTACAGAAACGACCAGGACTTCTTTATCACCGGTCTTGCTGTATGCCATCACTTCATAACGGTTGGTTGCAAAGCCACCATTCGGGGGGTTTTCATTGTTGCTGTTTTCACCACCATAGTATCCTTTCATGAAGCCAATGAACGCAGCAAATCCAGGTCCGTTGGTCAGTTCAATGATTGCCCTGTTCGTCCCGTCGGCCGGGGTAAAGGTGAAGGTATGGGTTGCGCATGAACCAAACGGTGCGCCGGGGCTGGCCGCGATTTCAGCATCACTCCAGCAGCCGTTGGGCGTACCCATGTAGCCATCGTTCCTTGAACTTCCATTGGTCTTGTACTCATAGCCGCCACTGACATTGAAGATGAACTCATCATCCGTCATGCAGGACCAGTCATCCGTGGTACCCACCATCGTTCCATCGAGGTTGGCCAGCGGGCAGATCCACCATCCGTCGCTTCCCAGTCCGGGTCCGACATACACAGAGTGGCCGGTCACTTGGAGCTTCCATGCACCTGCGGTCAGAATGTCGGCCGTCAGAACACCTGAGGAGATAATAATCGTTGAAGAAGCCGTCGATGATCCATTGGCATTGGTCGCCGTCAACACGACGGTATAGGATCCGTCACCGGCATATACATGAACAGGGTTGGTTTCGGTAGAAGTTCCGCCATCGCCGAAATCCCAGCTATAGCTTGTAGCCAGTGTTGAGGTGTTGGTAAAGGTAACCGTAGTTCCTTCGCTAACATAGGTAAATCCGGCAACCGGTACCGGTGATGGTATCGGAGGCTCGTCATTCGGATTGTCATAGTGTACCAGGACATGTCTCCAGTAACCCAGGTAAGCGGACATCGTTTCCGGATTATCATAATAATCCAGTTCAACGATCAGGGTGTCAACAGCCCCATCCGTTAACTTAACCAGTTTATAATCGATCTCATCCTGTACCATCGGCGTGAGGTCATAAACTTCAAAATCATTGGCACATTTGTAATAACCAATGAAAGCACCATTACCGATCGCTTTGAGAACAGGGCTGGCACCGGATACCAGCTGGAATTGGTGGGTTCCGTTACCCCATGCCGAGCAGTTTTCTCCATTAATATTCGTCATTGGGTCGCTGGTGCTGGCACAGAAGTTTGCCGGATCAAAAACACCGCCTTCAGCCCAGTAATCTCCGCCGGCATCATATTCCATTTTTCCGTCGCGGAAGAAAGTCCAGGTATCATTCAGCATACAGGCACGATTGGCAATTTCATCATTGTTCAGACCCATGGCCCACCAGATAGTTGTATGGTCATACGGACCAACTTCAATCGGGTATCTTCCTGTGGTGCCCACCCGGATCAGTTTCCAAACTTTACCATCATTGCCTTCTCCAACCAGTTTTGTGAGTTCCGCATTCGGATCAACAACTGAAACAGTCGCCGTAAATTCATCCATCACTTTACCATCGGTGGATGTAGCTTTTAATACAACTACATAATCTCCAACAGCAGCATAGGTGTGAACGGGATTAGTCTCGGTGGAAGTACCGTTATCGCCAAAATTCCACTGTAGTGCAGAAAAATTCTGCGATTGGTTGGTAAAATGGATGGTCATGAAATCATTTTCATCCACTGCAGACGTAAAACTAGCAATTACGTCAGGAGTCGGCTCATCCTTTTTACAGGAAACGAGCTGGGTAAGTACTAACAGGAAAAGAAGCATCCCTGTCAAACCAATTGTTTTTTTCATTTTTGTAAGATTTAACGTTAATTATAAATGGTTAAAATCATCTTTTTTGGTAACCAGATTACGACCTATATGGCAAAGATAATATATTATCAAAATTAATTCAAAATTGAAAATTTAAAATTCAAAATTCATTTTTTAATTTGATCATTCAATCGTAATCATCAACCTTCCAGATCACCCTCAGATTCAAAGCGTACTTGCTGGTGATACGAATGTCCCTTTGACAGCCTGATGAAAGTCAGGATATCAAATATTATTCGGATTTGCACTCTTGCCACTTACCCTATGATCATAACATCATTATAAAAACTCACGATTAGCATGCAGTTTTTGATCGTTTTTTCTTATCTTTCGATTTCAAATACATGGTATGAAACCGAAAGACAACAACGATCTGATCATCAAACATATTTTATCATCACAGAGCAGGAGAAATTTTCTGAGTAAAATGAGCCTAGCAGCAACCGGCATATTTTTCAGCAGGTACGTCCTTGCGGGTAACCTGTTGAAGATACCCGGCGAAATTTTTACAGGACGGAATAATAAGGTTGCAGTCACGCAGGCGAATAACTATGAAAGCACCTTTATCCGCCAAAAAGTGGAGCATCTTTTTGACTCACTCGGCGGTATAAGTGATGTTGTTCAATCGGGTGATAAAGTTGGCATTAAAATAAATCTCACTGGCGGCTCCGGGTATGCAGATCACCCTAATCTTTATGGAGTGGATATCCGGGAATGTGCCTGGACACACCCTGAAGTTCTTCGGGCAGTTGGTGAACTTCTCATCGATGCCGGGGTGAACGGCAACGATATTTATTTTCTGGAAGCTTTGTGGGATAGCGCTTCTTATGATCAATTCGGCTATTCCGATGTGCAGAATTATCTCGGTGCCCAGGTGGTGAACCTAAATGGCCCTGCGCCTTATCCGTCATTTATAACCAAATCTACCGGGAGCGATTATTTCTATTATCCTTCGTTTTTATTAAACCAGGTCCTTGATGAGATAGACGTGTTTGTCTCTATTCCAAAGATGAAACAACATTATACGGCCGGAGTGACCCATTCTATGAAAAACCTCATTGGTATTGCCCCGCTCGATGCAAAAAAGAAGGTTTTAAAGCCTTACGGACGCGAATGGTTGCATGCGGAAGGTGGCGAAGAAGCCTGGTACCATCTGCCCCGTTCTATCTGTGATCTTAACATGGCACGACCGATCCACCTGGCCGTGATTGACGGGATAAAAAATGCAGTTGGTGGTGAAGGCCCGTGGAATCCAACATTTATGCCCCACGAAGATGATTACCTCCTGGCCGGTAAAAATCCGGTGTCGACCGATAGCATTGCTTCCCTGATCATGGGAAATGATCCCGCATCTGAACAGTTTTTAAGACCTGACGGTACTTATTGTGACAACCATCTGTGGCTGGCCTGCCAGAAAGGAATGGGCACGAATCTGCCTGATGAAATTGAGCTGGTTGGTGATGGCGCCGGAACCATCGGCATCGATGAGGATTTAGGAAATGAACCGCTCAATTCTTCTTCCTGCCTCCATCAAAACTATCCGAATCCTTTTAAAAGCTTTACCACGATAAGGTATTCATTGTTTGAACAAGGTCTGGTATTTTTAACTGTTTATGATCTGAATGGGCAGGAAGCCGATCGTTTGGTCAATGAAATGAAATCCACCGGAAATTACCAGATTGAATGGAACGGATCGGCGTTTCCACCGGGAACTTATTTGTTAAAACTCGAATTCAACGGTAAATCGACAGTGAAGAAAATGAAGCTGGTCCAATAACCACAGCAATCGGCAGTTTTATTCCTTTGTCCGGTTTTTCCTGCCAAATCCTTTATAAACCAAGTATAAAACAAAGAGTACCCCAAGTCCGATCATGACGTAGCTGATCTCTTTGTAGTAAAGGTCGACAAGTTCCCTGGGAACAAAATATCCCAGCAAAGCCAGGATGATATTCCATCCTGCTGCACCAATGAAAGTATAAAGCAAAAAGTACTTTAATGGCATACGGGCCAGGCCTGCCGGAATGGAGATCAACTGCCGGATCGCGGGGATCAGTCTTCCGATGAGGGTAGAAATATTGCCGTTTTTAACAAAATAATTCTCAGCTTTTTCAATAGATTTTGGCTCGATCAGCATCATACGGGCTAATCTTGTTTTTGCAAAGGAATAGATAGCAGCCCTTCCGATCCATAATGCGAAAAAGTAATTGAAAATAGCCCCGATCATGGCGCCAAATGTGGCAAAAAATACCACGAGAAAAATATTTAATTCCCCTTGTGCTGCCTTATAAGCGGCTGGTGGGACAACAATTTCAGAAGGAAAAGGAATAAAAGAACTTTCAATGGCCATTAAAACTGTTATGGTATAATAGTTTATATGGTCCATGTACCAGGAGGTGATGTTCGTGAATATTTCCGACATAGTTTCTACCGTTAGAAAAGTGGCAAAAGTAAGAACATATCAGGTATCTTTGCCATAAAATCTTTAATGCAATAAGTTCACTATGTCGACAATACTCATTACAGGCGCCAATGGCAACCTGGGCCAGGCTGTTGTGAACAGGCTGCTGCAGGAAAAATACAATATAATTGCCGTAACCGGAAAAGAAGGAGGAGACCTGCCGGATGACCCCCATTTGTTTCGGGCGGAAGTCAATTTAACGGATGAACAGCAAAGTATTAAATTCGCTGAGAACATTATTAATGTGCATCAGGACCTGGATGCAGCGGTATTGCTTGTTGGTGGATTTGCCATGGGAAAGCTGGTTGATACCAGAAAATCCGACCTTGAAAAAATGATCGACCTCAATTTTTTTACAGCGTATCACCTTGTCAGGCCTTTACTGAAGCATTTTTTACAGCGCCCCGGCGGCGGACGGTTCATCCTCATCGGCTCCCGGCCTGGATTAAAAGCTGAGGCCGGTAAAGACTTCTTTGCATATTCGTTGAGCAAATCCATGATCTTTAAACTGGCTGACTTTATCAATGCCGAAGGAAATGGCAAAGATGTCAGCGCCACGGTGATCGTTCCTTCAACGATTGATACGCCGGCCAACCGAAAAGCCATGCCGGACGCCGATTTTTCCAGGTGGGTACCTGCAGGGAACATTGCCGACGCTATTGCCTTTTCGCTTTCCGAAACCGGGAATATGCTCAGGGAAAGTGTAATCAGGATCTATAATAAATCATAAGCTCAAGGTGGTCTCGAAAAAACCTGTTTTTCATGCCGGTAAAGTGACCTTAATTTCAATTGGCCACTTCATGCACGACACCTATACGTTTGTTTATATGATAAAGAGGCCATAATTCCAGACACCCTTGGAGTATTCGAAATCGAATACCCCAAGGGGCAAATTAAAAAACATTACCTTAGCACAAGATTATAGTTAGCATGGAACGCGAAATCCTGAGTACGAACCGGAAAGCCCTTAAAATCAACCTGAATCCAAGTATCTATGGCTCTTTTGCTGAAATCGGCGGGGGGCAGGAGGTGGCCAGGCATTTCTTTCAGGCCGGTGGTGCATCTGGAACGGTGGCGAAAACAATTTCCGCCTATGATAAAGCTTTTAGCGACGCAATCTATCATTCCGGCCAGCCCGGCAGGTATGTCTCCGAACAGCGGCTGCATGAAATGCTCCAGGCTGAATACAATGATCTTTCACAAATCCTGGGCGGTTCACGCGGAATAAATTCACTCTTCTTTTCTTTTGCGAATACCATCGAAACGCTCAACTTCCAGAAAACCAACAGGGGACAGGGCTGGGTCGGCATGAAATTCCAGCTTAAACCAGAAACAGAACCCAACCAGGTCATCCTCCATGTCAACCTGCTTGAAAATGATGGCCTGATGCAACAACATACATTAGGCATCCTGGGTGTGAACCTGATTTATGCCTGTTTTTTTCTTCATCAATACCCGAGCCAGTTCCTGCGTTCATTGTTCGACAATATTTCATCCGACAGGCTCGAAATCACCATGATCCGGATGACAGGCCCCGACCTCGATTATGTCGATAACCGTTTACTCAGTTTGCAGCTGGTTAAGAACGGAATGACCCGCGCTATCATGTTTGACCGGTATGGACAGGTCCAGCAGCCTTACGACATGCTCTATAAAAAAAATGTCCTTGCCCTGAGAGGAAGTTTCAGGCCGGTGACCATGGTAATCGTAGATATGCTCAGGACCAGTTATCGCATCTTTAAACGGGATGAAGATTATGATAAAGAAAACACCATCTCGCTATGCGAAATGACCCTGAGCAATCTCCTCCAGGAAGGTGAACTCGATGAACAGGACTTCCTTGACCGTGTCGATATCCTGAACGGAATGGGCCAGAATGTCATGGTATCCAATTTCAGGGAATACTATATGCTGGTCCAGTATTTTGCGCAATTTAAAATCAAAAAACTGAGGATCATTATCGGGATTCCCACGCTGATGAATTTCTTCGAGAAAAAATATTACACCAGTCTTCGCGGGGGTGTACTTGAGGCAATGGGCAAGTTCTTTATTGATAACATGAAATTATATGTTTATCCGACAATCTCTTCTGTTTCAATTGATAATCCTACCAAAGGTGAAGAATTAATCACCTCTAAAAACCTTTTGTTAGCCGATGACGTCAATGATCTGTACCAATTTCTTATGAAAAACCGGATGATCATCGACATCACCGATGCCAAGAAAGAATGCCTGTGGATCAATTCCCAGGTCGTGATCAAGATCATTAAAGAAGGTATTCCGGGTTGGGAAAGAATGGTCCCGAAGTATATCGAGAAAGAGATCAAAAGAAAGAAGCTGTTTGGGTACGAGGGAAAGTAGGACTATAAGACTGTAAGACTGTAAGACATATTATAAAATAAACAAGATTCCCGAACTTAAAACTAAACACTTAACCCTTAACACTATCATGTCCATCCCTTTAGCAGAGCAGCTTCGACCGAAAAATCTGGATGAATTCCTGGGCCAGGAACATCTTGTTGGACCGAATGCTATTCTGCGCAAGGTGATCGAATCGGGCAACCTGCCTTCCATGATCTTCTGGGGACCGCCCGGAGTGGGCAAAACCACGCTGGCCTTTATCATTGCTAAGCACCTTAACCGTCCATTCTTCATGCTTAGCGCGATCAATTCAGGCGTAAAAGACATTCGCAATGTAATTGACCAGGCAACCGAATCCGGAAGCGGAGCGATCCTGTTCATCGATGAAATCCACCGGTTCAGCAAATCGCAGCAGGACTCGCTTCTTGGCGCTGTTGAAAGGGGCACCATAACCCTGATCGGCGCCACCACTGAAAATCCTTCCTTTGAAGTTATCTCTCCCCTGCTCTCCCGTTGCCAGGTTTACATCCTGAAATCACTCGGTAAAACTGAACTTGCCAATTTGTTAAATACCGGGGTATTATTTCTTCAAAATTTAACCGGGAAAAAAATAACCGTTGAAGAAGATGAAGCCCTGATGCGAATATCAGGCGGTGATGCCAGAAAATTACTCAACGCTCTTGAACTGATCGTCTATACTGAAATTCAGAAGGATATCATTTTAATTACCAACGAAAAAGCCCTCGATATTATCCAGGAAAAACTTGCCATGTATGATAAATCGGGTGAATTGCACTATGATGTCATTTCAGCTTTTATCAAATCACTTCGCGGGAGCGACCCGAACGGGGCTGTTTACTGGCTGGCCCGGATGATCGAAGGCGGAGAAGATCCGCTTTTCATAGCGCGGCGTATGGTGATCCTGGCGGCGGAAGACATCGGCCTGGCCAACCCCAATGCATTGCTCCTGGCTAATGCATGCTTCGATGCCATCCATAAAATCGGCTGGCCCGAAGGACGGATAATCCTTTCCGAATGCGCTGTTTACCTGGCCACTTCCCCGAAGAGCAATGCCACTTACATGGCCATTGAAGGAGCCATCGAAGAGGTGCACCGTACCGGTGATCTTCCTGTGCCGCTTCATATCCGCAACGCACCCACCAGGCTGATGAAGGAAATCGGTTATGGTAAAGACTATAAATACGCCCATTCCTACGAAGGAAATTTCATTGAAATGGAATTCCTTCCGGACAAAATAAAAGGTAAAAAATTCTATGCCCCGGGTAAAACAAAGCGTGAAGAAGAGATCAGGGAATGGTTGAAAGCGAGGTGGAAAGGAAAATATGGGTACTAAATTCATTTTTCAATTTTCATTTTTCGTTTTTCATTTATATTTTTAATTTTTAATTTTTAATTTCTCGGTAATGATCGAAAACTTAAAGAAAATCAAGCACATTTCCTCCGGCAATTTTTTCCTGATCGCCGGGCCCTGCGTGGTTGAAGATGAATCAATGCCGTTTGAAATTGCCGAAAAGGTCCTTACGGTTTGTGATAAATTGAAGATACCTTATATATTCAAAGCTTCCTTCAGAAAAGCTAACCGGTCGAAACTGGATTCTTTTCAGGGTATTGGAGACATTAAAGCACTGAACATCATCAGGCAGGTCGGTGAAAAGTTCGATATTCCGGTTCTTACCGATATACATTCGGAAAATGATGCAACACGTGCTGCTGCCTATGCCGATGTCCTTCAGATCCCGGCTTTCTTATGCCGCCAGACGGAGTTGCTGGTGGCAGCTGCTCATACCGGACGGTTCATCAATATTAAAAAAGGCCAGTTTGTTTCAGCAGATTCCATGAAATTTGCCGTTGAAAAAGTCAGGCAATCCGGTAACCAGCAAATCATGCTGACTGAGCGCGGGACAACCTTCGGGTACCAGGACCTGGTGGTTGATTTCAGGGGTATACCAATGATGAAGGAAATCGGCGTCCCCGTCGTTCTGGATGTTACTCACTCTCTCCAGATTCCAAACCGCCCGGCAGGCACTTCCGGCGGCCATCCGCAATTCATTGAAACATTGGCCAAGGCCGGTATTGCCACAGGTGCCGACGGTATTTTCCTGGAAACCCATCCCGATCCTTCTATCGCCAAATCCGACGGTGAAAATATGCTCCGGCTTGACTTACTGGAAGATTTACTTGAAAAACTTTTGCGAGTCAGGAAAGCTGTCATTTAATCATTAAGTTATTAACATAATGTAATTTAGAATCAATTTATATTATTGTATCTTATTGTTTTATAATCTGTTAAGAAGCTCTACCGGATATAACCTCACTCAAAAAGCAATTAGATATTGTAAATCTTATATATATACAAACAAAAGATTTTAGATTTGCGCAAATTTCTCGACATATTTACATAATCGTTATAATATGAGCGCTGAATCGTTAATTTTGTTTTTCATCGTAGGCGCAGTCCTCGTTGGATTAGCCATCTTATTTTCATCTTACGTTCCTGCAAAATCTATTAACCCGCAAAAGGCCGAGCCTTATGAATGCGGTATCCCAACGACCGGGATATCGTGGTTGCAGTTCAACATTGGCTACTATCTTTTTGCCATCCTTTTCCTCATTTTTGAAGTGGAAACGGTTTTCCTGTTTCCCTGGGCTGTAGTGATGAAAGAATTAGGCATGGTAGCTTTTGTTGAAATCATGATCTTCCTGGTCATCCTGGGTTTAGGACTTCTCTATGCATGGAATAAAAAAGCATTGGTATGGGAATAAAATCAATGAAAGAATCTGACTTCAATGCGGCTCCGCCCAATGAACGTCAGGGGGCCAATATTTTGTTGACAACCATTGAAGATATTGTCAACTGGGGCCGCTCGAATTCGGTCTGGCCGTTAACGTTTGCGACCAGCTGCTGTGGAATTGAAATGATGGCCACCGGGGCGCCCAGGCATGATTTTGCCCGGTTCGGCGTGGAAGTATACCGCGCATCACCCCGCCAGGCCGACGTTATAGTTGTGGCAGGGACCGTAGTACATAAAATGGCCCCGGTGCTTAAAAGGCTTTACGACCAGATGGCCGAGCCAAAGTATGTCATCGCCATGGGCGCCTGTGCCGTGTCCGGAGGACCTTTCTTTTACAACACCTACTCGGTGATTCGCGGAGTGGACCAGATCATCCCGGTCGATGTTTACATCCCCGGTTGCCCTCCCCGACCGGAAGCATTACTCTATGGCATTATGCAGCTGCAACGCAAGATCAAGCAGGAATCCATCAAAACCGGCACAATCCCCGTGGATGATCCCGATGAGTATCCCGAACCTCCCAAAGTTTACTGATCATTCTTTATTAAAATTAAAGAAATGAATAACGAACAATTAAAAGCAGCTATTTCGGGAATAGTTCCCGATGCTGCCTTCGAAGAAAACAAACAGTTCCTGATGGCCACCGTTTCTGCGGATAAATTCCACAAATTACTCCAGGATCTGAAGGAAATGCCCGAAACAAGCTTTGATTACCTGTTTTGTATTTCAGGGGTTGATATACAGAATAAACTCATGGTGGTTTATCACCTTGAATCGAAGAAACACGGGCACCAGGTGGTTTTAAAAACGGGTACGGATGATCGTGAAAATCCTGTGCTGGATAGCATAGCGGATCTTTACAAAGGAGCAGAAATGCATGAAAACGAGATTTTCGACCTGTTCGGGATCGTTTTCAAAGGGCACCCCAATCTTCGCCGCATGTTCATGCCCGATGACTGGAAAGGTTTCCCGCTCCGTAAAGATTATGTGGACGAAGTCAATATTGTTGAACTCTCATAACCGAAATCCAATGGAAGAACAGAATAAACCGATAACCTGGCTGGAGACGGAAGAGGAGTATTTCATCAATATGGGGCCTCAGCACCCTTCGACACATGGAGTTTTACGATTGCTGGTTTCCCTGCAGGGAGAGATCGTTCAGCGGATTGAGCCTCATCTTGGCTATATCCACCGCGGTATAGAAAAGATGTGTGAAAAAGACACCTACGCGCAGATCATCCATCTTACCGACCGGCTGGATTATCTTTCGGCCCATATGAACAACGAAGCAGTCTGCCTGGCCGTAGAAAATGCGCTTGAAGTGGAAATACCGGAACGGGTCAAGTATATCCGGACTATTATGGCAGAACTGCAACGTATCGATTCGCACCAGCTCTGGTGGGCTTCAATGGGCATGGACCTGGGCGCGCTTACCACTTTCTTTTACGGCCTTAGGGACCGTGAAAAGATCCTTGACATTTTTGAAGAGACATGTGGCGGCCGGCTTCTGCTCAGTTACAATACTCCGGGCGGAGTGATGAACGATATACATCCGAATTTCCAGAAAAGGGTGAAAGAATTCATCAAATACTTCAGAAAAAGATTGCCGGAATACGATCAATTGCTGACCGGCAATGTGATTTTCAGGGAACGGACACGGGGCATTGGCAAACTATCGCTGGAGGATGCGATCAATTATGGCGTGACCGGCCCATCGGGAAGGGGATCTGGATTATCATGTGATATCCGTAAAAAATTCCCGTATAGTGCTTATCCTTATGTTGATTTCAAGGAAATCCTGTTTGAAGAAGGCGATACGCTTGCACGATACAAGGTTCGCATTGCCGAAATGTGGGAATCCATGAAAATCATTGAACAACTGATTGATAACATTCCTGAAGGGCCTTATACGGCTAAAATGAAAGCCGTGATCAAACTGCCTGCAGGCGAATATTACCAGAGGGTGGAGACTGCCCGCGGTGAGTTGGGTGTTTACATCATCAGCGATGGAAACAAAACCCCTTACCGGCTTAAGTTCCGTTCACCAAACTTCTGCAACCTGACCGTCCTGGACCATATCTCCCGCGGGGTAAAGATTGCCGACCTGGTGGCCATCGGGGCTTCACTTGATTTTGTCATTCCGGATATTGACCGTTAATAACCTAAACTGCAACTATGAAAGATCTCTGGTTATACGATTTTTCCAGTGTTACAGCCAACATCGAGGCCTGGCTGCAGAACACCTTTACACCATTCTGGGCCGTTGCCTGGGAAATGGTCATCATCGGGCTCGTCTTCCTGATCTTTTATGCATTGACCGGGCTGATCCTGGTTTATGCCGAAAGAAAGATCTGCGGATTTATGCAGAACAGGCTTGGCCCTAACCGGGTGGGCCCCTTTGGTATATTTCAGACGATCGCGGATTTTATCAAATTATTGATGAAAGAAATCGTCAGGATTAAAGAAGTCGATAAATTCCTGTTCAACCTGGCGCCCTTTATTGTGATCATCGCTTCATTCATGGCTATTGCCGCGATACCATTCGCTAAAGGATTACATGCCATCGATTTCAACATCGGGATTTTCTATGTGATGGCGGTGTCGTCGATGGGTGTGGTTGGTATCCTGATCGCCGGGTGGTCGAGCAACAACAAATACTCGCTGATCGGTGCCATCCGCAGCGGAGCCCAGATCGTCAGCTACGAACTGTCTGTCGGCCTTGCACTGCTTTCAGTAGTGATCTTCACCGGCTCGCTGCAGTTTTCTGAGATCGTCGAAAGCCAGGCCGACGCCTGGTGGATTTTTAAAGGGCACATCCCTGCTGTCATTGCTTTTGTCATCTTCCTGATCGCTTCAACGGCTGAAACAAACCGCGGTCCTTTTGACCTGGCTGAAGCTGAATCTGAACTTACCGCCGGTTATCATACCGAATATTCAGGGATCAAATTCGCATTCTTTTTCCTGGCCGAATACATGAATATGTTCATCGTAGCCTCCATCGCCGCCACGGTATTCCTGGGAGGCTGGATGCCGCTCCATTTCTGGGGATTTGAATCATTCAACCATATCATGGACTTCATCCCTCCGGTGGTTTGGTACCTGGGAAAAACCGCATTTGTCATTTTCCTGATGATGTGGTTCAAATGGACCTTCCCACGTTTAAGGATCGATCAGTTACTCACCCTGGAATGGAAGTACTTACTGCCGATCAACCTGGTCAATACGGTGGTCATCGCTTTCCTGACCATGATGAAATGGCATTTTTAAAAGCAGAACAAAAACTGCAAAAATGAATCTATGAAAGGTATTATCAACTATATAAAGGAAGTCATCCAGGGTGTGATCACCCTGATCAAAGGGATGGCTGTCACGGGTAAATACTTTGTCACCAGCCCGAAAACGATCGTGACGCAGAAATATCCGGAAAACCGCCAAAAACTTGAAATGTTTGAGCGGTTTAAAGGAGAGGTGATCATGCTTCATAACGAAAAAAATGAACACCGCTGCACCGGCTGCGGGATCTGCGAGATGAACTGCCCGAACGGATCGATCGAGATCATCACCAAAACGGAAGAAGTCGATGGAAAGAAGAAAAAAGTCATTGACAAGCACATTTATCATCTTAGCATGTGCACTATGTGCGCTTTGTGTGTCAAGACATGTCCTTCAAACGCCCTGGCTTTCGGGCAGAAATTTGAGCATGCGGTATTCGACCGTAAACAGTTAACGAAAGTCCTTAACCAGCCCGGCTCAGTGTTAACCAAAGAAATAAAAGAATAGTATGAATATATTGATGTTCTACCTTTTCGCGAGTGTCATCGTCATTTTTTCAATCCTGACCGTGACCAGCCGCAGGATCCTGAGAGCAGCCATATTTCTGCTCTTTGTTCTGATCGCCACCTCAGCTTTTTATTTCATGCTCAGGTACACTTTCCTCGCTGCAGCACAGCTCACGCTATATGCAGGCGGTGTGGTCGTACTGATCATTTTCTCTGTCCTGCTCACCAGCCACATCAGTGAGCGGTTCAAGCAGATCGAGTTTAAAAAAGCGTTCTCTTCAGCCCTGGTCGCTATTGTCGGCGCAGCACTGAGCATTGCAGCCATTCTGCAGTTTGATTTTAAACAGCAGTTTTCAACCACCGCTGCCGAGGAAGTACCGGTCAGGGATATCGGACTTAGCCTGATGAATTACGGCGAAGGCGGTTTTGTTCTTCCGTTTGAAGTCATTTCAATCTTGCTCCTCGCGGCTATGTTCGGCGCTGTAGTCATTGCAAAAAAGAAAAAAGATTAACCGGTCAATCATTTAAGAGTATGATACAAGGCATTCCCATTATTCACTTCCTGATCGTCACGACAATCATGTTTTTTGTCGGGGTTTACGGGTTCCTGGTGAGGCGCAACCTGATCACCATCCTGATGTCGGTCGAATTGATGCTGAACTCGGTGGCGATCAATTTTGTGGTATTCAACAAATACCTTTATCCAAACCAGTTGCAGGGACATTTTTTTACGCTTTTCATTATTGCCGTGGCTGCTGCGGAAGCTGCCGTCGCCATTGCAATCATCATTAATGTATACAGGCGTTTCAACAATATCAACGTTGAAGATGTCAGTAAAATGAAAAATTAGTCAGATTCACAACGAAACAGTAAGAACGTATGAATTTAAGCATAAGCATCTGGATCCCGCTCATTCCTTTCTTTATCTTCCTGTTTTTAGGATTGGCCGGGCATAAATTCAAACCAGCCTTTGCCGGAATTGTTGGTACAACGGGCCTTTTCATTTCTTTCCTGTTATCATTGATTGTCGGATACCAGTACTTCTTTGTTGAAGGGCTGAAAGCAGGTGTATACCAGCAAATTATCGCATACAACAGCACCTGGCTGAAAATGACCGATACTCTGGTTGTAAGCATGGGCTCGCTGATCGATCCGATCTCGGTGATGATGCTCATTGTCGTCACAACAGTGTCGCTGATGGTTCATCTCTACAGCATCGGCTACATGCACGGCGAAAAAGGCTACACGAGGTTCTTCGCATTCCTATCGCTGTTTACTTTTTCGATGCTGGGACTGGTATTGGCCACCAATATTTTCCAGATGTATATTTTCTGGGAACTTGTGGGGGTATCATCCTACCTGCTCATCGGGTTTTATTACACAAAACCATCGGCAGTGGCCGCATCCAAGAAGGCTTTCATTGTAACCCGGTTTGCCGACCTTGGGTTTCTCATCGGTATCCTGATGTTGTCATACCTGACCGGTTCGTTCGACTTCAACCAGATCATCCCTCAACTTACTGATCCCAATAGTGCGGCATTCCAATCCGGAAGCAAGGTGCTATTCTTCGGCATGTCGACGCTCACATGGTCGGTGCTCTTTGTGTTCATGGGCGGGGCCGGAAAGTCAGCCATGTTCCCGCTCCACATCTGGTTGCCCGATGCTATGGAAGGCCCCACACCGGTTTCCGCGCTGATTCATGCGGCTACGATGGTTGTAGCTGGTGTTTATCTTGTCGCCCGGTTATTCCCGGTTTATGCACTTTCAGCCCCGGACGGGCTTGAAATTGTCGCCTACATCGGCGGATTCACCTCTTTGTTTGCCGCAGTCATCGCCTGTACACAGTTTGATATCAAGCGAATCCTGGCTTTCTCCACCCTTTCACAGATCGGTTATATGATGCTGGCCCTGGGTGTCTCGGGTTATGGAGGGCATCACGGGCTGGGTTTCACGGCATCCATGTTCCATCTGTTTACCCATGCCATGTTCAAAGCCTTGCTGTTCCTCGGTGCCGGTGCGATCATCCATGCCGTCCACAGCAACTATATGTACGACATGGGCAACCTGCGCAAATTCCTGCCCATTACCCATATCACCTTTGCAATTGCCGTGCTGGCTATCGCCGGGATTCCTCCTTTTGCAGGATTCTTCAGTAAAGATGAGATTCTTGTAGCCGCTTTTGAACACAATAAAATCCTCTTCGTGGTTGAATACCTCGTGGCAGGGATCACTGCATTCTATATGTCAAGGCTTTATTTCTCCGTATTCTGGGGTAAAAACCAACATTATCACCATACCCCGCACGAAGCACCGAAGACGATGACCATCCCGCTGATGTTCCTAGCACTGGCATCCATGACTGTTGGTTTCATCCATTTCAGCAAGTTCGTTTCATCGGATTTAATCCCCTACGAATCGGAAATGCACTGGAACATTGCCATTCCATCGATCCTGATCGCCCTGGCCGGTATTGGTCTTGCAGCGATCATGTACCTGAAAGAAACGACGATCCCCGACCGGGTGGCTAAATCCCTTAAAGGAGTCTACACGGCCGCTTACAATAAGTTTTATATTGATGAAGTCTACCTCTTTGTGACGAAAAAGATCATTTTTAATTACATCTCGAGACCGGTGGCCTGGTTCGACCGTCATATCATCGACGGGGCGATGAATCTTATCGGAAATACCACGGCCCGGGTGTCGGAATTGATCAAAGGATTCCAGTCGGGCCAGGTGCAGAAATACGGATTCATTTTCGTTTCCGGCGTCCTTCTGCTGGCATTCGTCTTCATCTATTGGTGGACAAGATAACTGATTATAAACGAATAAATTAAGATAAATATGAATTTCCTTAATCTGTTTGTTCTCGTACCTGCAGTCACGGTGATCGCAGTGCTGATGACAAAGGACTACCGGCAGGCCAGGATAGCTTCGGCAATTGGAATGGGATTCCAGTTGATCCTTTCAGTCATCCTGATTTTGTGGTACCTGGCCTTGCGAAAAGCAGGCGCGACCGACGAGTTTCTTTTCAGGACCACCACAGTATGGTTCGAAAGCCTCAATATTACTTATGCGCTGGGTGTTGATGGTATATCTGTGGCGATGATCGGTCTGACTTCCATTGTGGTATTTGCCGGAGTTTTCGCGTCCTGGGACAGTGTGCAGGAACTTCCGAAGGAATTTTTCGCTTTCTTAATCCTTCTCTCCACCGGTGTTTTTGGCTTTTTCATCACGACCGACTTGTTTACAATGTTCTTGTTTTATGAAGTCGCCGTGATCCCGATGTACCTGCTCATTGGAATCTGGGGTACCGGCCCCCGCCATTATTCGGCCATGAAGCTCACCCTGATGCTGATGGGTGGTTCGGCTCTCTTAATGCTGGCCATCATCGGCATTTACAATAATGCCATACTTCCTGACGGAAAACACACCTGGGATTTTATTGACATTGCAAAACTTCATATTCCTATTGAAGCACAACGGTTCTTCTTCCCCTTTGCATTTATCGGTTTTGGTGTGCTGGGCGCTTTATTCCCTTTCCACACATGGTCGCCTGATGGTCATGCCTCCGCTCCTACTGCCGTTTCAATGCTTCATGCCGGAGTGTTGATGAAACTAGGGGGATATGGCTGCTTCCGTGTCGCCATGTATTTAATGCCTGAAGCTGCACAGGAACTTGGATGGATCTTTCTTATCCTCACAACAATCAGCATAGTTTATGGTGCTTTCGGGGCTATCTGGCAGAAAGACCTTAAATATATCAACGCGTATTCATCGGTGAGCCACTGCGGGCTTGTGCTGTTTGCTCTCCTGATGATGAACAAAACAGCCATGGACGGTGCTATCATCCAGATGATCTCACACGGTATCATGACGGCCCTCTTCTTTGCCCTGATCGGGATGATTTATGGAAGAACACATACCCGGATGATCAACGAAATGGGAGGACTGATGAAGGTGATGCCATTTCTCGGCGTTGCGTATATGATTGGCGGTTTTGCATCACTGGGCTTACCGGGTTTCAGTGGGTTTGTGGCCGAAATGACTGTCTTCTTCGGCTCATTCCAGCACCCTGATCTGTTCCACCGGATTGCAACCATCGTTGCGGCTTCTTCTATCGTAATCACGGCGGTTTATATCCTGCGGGTTGTGGCGATATTATTGCTCGGCCCGATCCGGAATGACCACCATCTTGAACTTGGCGATGCCAAGTGGTACGAAAAATTCTCCGTGGGCTTGCTCATTGTAGGGATCGCCGCAATCGGGATGTTCCCTTACTGGCTGTCGGATATGATCCAGCACAGCCTGGGCCCGATCGTTGACAGACTGACTTCTGCAATGTAAAATAGTAATTTGAAATTTGAAATCTGGAATCTGGAATATATTAAGATATGAGTATTGAAAACCTATTATTGATGCGGCACGAGATTGTTCTGACAATCATCGCTATGATCATCCTCATCGCCGAGCTGGCTACAGATGACAAAGTCAAGCTAAGGGTTGTTCCCCTGGCCATCGGGCTTTTCCTGGTCCATACCATCATTGGGTTCCTGCCGATAAAAGACGGCAGCCTGTTTGGCGGGATGTTCAATACCAACGGCACCATCAACCTGATGAAGAACGTGCTGAATATCGGGGTATTGATTGTGTTTATCCAGTCCTGGAGCTGGATAAGGCACCCGGATAACCACCCCAAAATCAGTGAATATTTCCTGCTCATGATCTCGACCCTGATCGGGATGGATTTCATGATTTCTTCAGGGGATTTTTTAATGTTCTACCTGGGTCTTGAGCTTGCGACTATTCCGGTAGCAGCGCTGGCTGCTTTTGAACGTTACAAGAACCGTTCGGCAGAGGCTGCAGTGAAACTGATTTTATCCTCTACGCTTTCATCAGCAATTCTGCTTTATGGATTATCCATGATATACGGGACAACCGGATCGATCTATTTCCAGGATGTTGCCGGGGCTTACTCGGCCAATGCGCTTCAAATCCTGGCCTTTATTTTCTTCTTCAGCGGAATGGCCTTTAAGATCTCCATCGTGCCGTTTCATCTCTGGGCTGCTGACGTCTATGAAGGAGCTCCCATTAACATCACTTCCTACTTGTCGGTAATTTCCAAAGGCGCTGCGGTATTTATCCTGATGATGGTGCTTTACAAAGTTTTTGCAGCGATTACAGGCATGTGGCAGGATGTGCTCTGGGTGACATCCGTTCTGACCATGACGATCGGTAATTTATTTGCGCTCAGGCAGAAAAACCTGAAACGGTTCCTCGCATTTTCCTCCATCGCCCAGGCCGGTTTCATTTTTCTGGGTATCATTGGTAGCAGCCCGTTGGGAATGAGTTCCGTGATCTATTTCGCACTGATCTACATTTTTTCCAACCTGGGCGCATTTGGCGTGATCGCCGCAATTTCCAATGCGACCGGAAAAGAGAATATGGATGATTACAATGGGCTTTACAGGACCAATCCAAAGCTCAGCCTGGTCATGATGCTGGCTTTATTCTCGCTGGCCGGAATTCCACCGGTTGCAGGTTTTTTCGGTAAGTTCTTCCTGTTTACGGCGGCGGCACAACAAGGGTTTTATTACCTGGTCCTTATTGCAGTCCTGAACACAATCATTTCACTTTACTATTATTTACTGGTGATCAAGGCGATGTTCCTGACAAAAAGTGATGAGGCTATCGCTTATTTTAAAAGTGACTGGCCAACCAGAATTGGTCTGATCGTTTGTGTGGCAGGTATTGTGATCGTCGGATTTTACAGTCCGATCTATGAATTGATCAAGAGTCTGAGTTTCGGGATTTAATATTTTAAGAAGATGTCTTCAATGAAAGGAAAACATAATGTCGGCGAGGTGGACGGAGTCCGCTGTACAATCGTAGAAACCGGCATCCGTAAGGAAAGAGCAGACTTTTTAAAAGATTTGCTTGAATTTAACGGTTATGCAGTTAGAATTCAGGAAGAAATTACTGATCCTCCGGTTGATCCGAAAACCTACACGCTTGGAGTTACAGATATTGTTTTCAACCCGGTGATTGCGGTATACCAGAAAAGTTTGACGCGAAAAGACGGGAAAAAGGTAACACCTGCCTATTGGAACCAGACCGGGATTGAAGAAAATATTCCTTATTGGTTGGTGGGGAGAAGTTAGCCATTAGCTGCAAGCCACAAGCTGCAAGCTACAAGTTATTAGCTGCCAGCCAACCTGTCGTCCAGGCGGCCTGCAAATTGAATCCCCCGGTAATAGCATCTATATCAAGCACTTCTCCTGCAAAGAAAAGATTCATGCACACTTTGCTCTGCATCGTGTTCATATCCACATTGTCCAGGCTAACGCCACCGCAGGTCACAAATTCATCCTTAAAGGTTGTCCTGCCTTCCACGGAATAAATATCATTGGATAAAACATTGACCAGGCGGTTAAGCCCCTTCTTCCCAATCTCACCCCAGTTTTTATTATCCGGGAGATCGATCTTATCCAGCAAATATTTCCAGAGCCGTCCCGGTAAATCATAAGGCCTGAGATTGGATAACATTTTATGAGGATGTAGCCGGGCCAGTTCACTCAATTGACTCAATACCTGCTCATTATTCAGCTCATCAGCCCAGTTGACCTGCAATTTAAAGTGATAATCCATATCATGGAGCAAACGGGCACCGAACGATGACAATTTTAGTATGGCCGGTCCGCTCATTCCCCAGTGGGTAATGAGCAATGATCCCTCAGCCATCAATTTTGTCCCCTGTACCCTTACCTGTGTCTTTTCAACAGTAACACCCATCAAATCCCGGACCGGCCCGGCAGGCATATTAAAAGAAAATAAGGATGGCACCGGTTCAATGATAGTATGTCCCAGGTCTTCCAGCCAAACAAGCCCGCTCCTCACGGGTGAACCACCTGTTGCGACTATAACCCTGTCAAAAATTTCTGGTGGATATTCTTCGTTTGTAAATTCAATGAAAAGTTTGTTGTCGGCCGGCCTGATGGCATTAACGCCTCTCCCTGTTACAATCTTTATTCCCAGCCGTTGGGCTTCGCTCAAAAAACAATCAATGATGCTCTGTGAATTTTGGGAAGAAGGGAATACACGATGATCAGCCTGGATAATCGTTGGCACGCCGCGGGATTCGAACCACCTGATCGTATCCTGGTTATTGAATCGGTGAAATGCTTTTTTCAACCACTTCCCCCCTCGTGGATAAGCATTGCAAAGTTCAGATATTGAATCACAACCGTTGGTCAGATTGCATCGGCCACCCCCTGATATCCTGACTTTTGATAAAACATGGTCTGATTTTTCAAAAATAAACACCCGGGAACCAGGGTTCATTTCCTTAGCCGTGATGGCAGAAAAAAAACCTGCCGCG
>AMWB02105936.1_pt1 | contig 58836 bp, 47 predicted proteins | sample 200311 | NCBI WGS metagenome assembly AMWB02 (sample SAMN02737377, study PRJNA173069) | bioreactor metagenome | biome: anode biofilm in microbial fuel cells | place: USA: California | collected 2010-12-16 | reverse complement strand
CCGATCCTTTTCCGGTTTGCCTGGTCTTCCTGTTGCTGGCGTGATTGTTCGAGTTGGCGGAGATATTCAAAGGTCAGCAGTATTTTATCGTCATGATCACCAAGTTTGAATTCAATTTGCTTGACTTTCTCGATGATTTCAAGGTGCTGGTTGATCATTTCTCTCATTTTGACAAAAATCCTGACTATCCGAATATTCACCTGGATCGCTCTTTAACTGTTAAGAACACTTGCCAGCATCAGGATCCCATGTTCAGTAAATGCAAAAGGAGAAATTCGCATTCCCATTTTTTCCCGATTGGAGGTGCCAAATTGGCTCCTCCAATTCTTAAGTTCCGCATCGGTCAGCTCGATCATGAAATCATCAGGAAATCGGATTAAGTTTCTCCTTACAGCTCTTTTTAGCTGCTTGGTTTCCACTCCATAAAGTTCTGACAGATCCATATCGAGCATAACTTTTCGACCCCGGATCAGGTAAATCTTGCTCATGATCACCTCATCAGGGATCATCATTTCAATTTTATCATTCATAAGTCTTGGATTAATTGAAAACAATTGAACGAGATGGTGGTCGCAATTTGCATCCTCCCGTTCTTACCATTTATCCGCTTTTTTGGAAAATATACCCGGCGAAACGGGAAATAATTTTCTCTAAGCATCTACAACCAAGACAATCATACAGATATGGGTTTTTGCTTTATTCGAGAGACTCAATTTTCAAAAGCGAAGCGCATTGAAAATTGTTAGTCGAACAATCCCGACGAAGTCGGAAGGTATAATACCCCGCCTTGGGGCGGAATCAGGGACCAGGGCTTGCCCTGGGGTATTATACCTGTGATTTTCAAATTGAAAAACCGGAAATGTCCGGTAGATTGAAATCCTGGGTATCTAAAAATTTTTTAATCTTCTTGAGATGGCATCTCAAATCGTGGTTTTATTTTCATGAATCCCTTTATTAATAAGGTTTCCGGGAGATTTATATGATGATTTGAGATGCCATCTCAATTAGCTTCTCTAATCCCTGTAAAATCCTTTGTTCATAAGGTTTTTGGGATAAAAATACCTCGTTTTGAGATGCCATCTCAATTCCACTTATTTAATATCTCCAAACTCGGATATCATCTGGACTGTTTCCGATCATTAATTTATACTCAAAATAAATATCTTGACAATTTAATTTGTCCTTGCAAATTTATTCATGGATTTTAGTAACTTTAGGACAACCAAATCCATTTAAGTATGAATTCCCGTAACGTATTATCCACATTGACCGGCATGGTACCGGTCATCTTCCTTTTTTTCATTCTTGCCTTCAGACCGGGCAGCCCGGGCGATCCAAAGGGAGCCTATTCTTACAAAGACTTTGAATCGGCTAAAAAGTGCCGGACCTGTCACACCCAATTTTATGAGCAATGGAGCCAGGCGATGATGTCGCAAGCCTATACGCATCACTGGGATGAGATTGAATACTTCGACCTGGCTGTCGCACATGCTGAAAAAGTACCGGAAATCAAGGATGTCATTGATGGTTGCAACGGATGCCATACTCCTATGGCTTTCCTGGCCGGCCAATTACCGCCTGCACGTCCATCCGAAGGCTCAATGGCCAATGAATCTGTTTCGTGCGAAGTCTGCCACCTGATCAAAGGCACCACAAGCGATCCACCCCATAATTTCAGTTATGATATTCAACCGGGGATGACCAAATTCAGTTCGCGTGAAAATGCCATCGAATCACCCGCGCACAAAATCGAGGTGACTCCGTTCCACCGGACGACGGAATTCTGCGGTATTTGTCATAATGAGAAAAATCCCTTCGGAATCTGGGTGAAAAGTACGCAACTGGAATGGAAGGAGGGACCGTATGCCGCCGAAGGTATCCGTTGCCATGATTGCCATATGCCTAAGTCGCCGTTTGTCTATGCTTCGATGGGCCAGAAACATGATGATGCCCGGCTGCATCTTTTCCACGGCGCCCATGACCCGGGAAAAGTTAAAGGGACCATCGAACTTCGGATCAATCCGGATATCCGGGAAGCCGAACCGGGTGAAGTCGTTGTGTTTACCGTAGCCCTTTTCAACCAGAAAACCGGCCATAAATTCCCTACAGGATCGGTCGAAGACCGGATCGTCTGGCTGGATGTGCAGGCTAAAGATGCCAACGGAAAAGTATATCATCTCCCGGTAGATAAGAAAGGATTTGAAGGGGAAGAATATACAATTTCGGGTGATTATTTAGCATACCAGGATATGGGTATTCCGCTGGGATTAGCCGATTTTAAAGGTGTGCAACGCGATGGAATTCCGGCTGGAAACAGGATCTTCCGAATGCCCTATTTTGATAAAGAAGGCCGGATGACCATCATGCAATGGAATACAGCTTCGCAGGGCGTTGATTACCGCCTCGGGCCCAGGGAAACGAAGACCGAAACCTTCACGTTCCAGCTTCCGTTTGAAGCAGCACCCGGGGAAATGATCGTAACGGCAACCCTTAATTACCAATTGCTTGTAAAACCTGTCGCCGATTTTCTTAAGGTCCCCGACGAGGAATCAGCCATCCTGACAGTGAACCAGCACCAGACAAAAATTACTGTTTTGCCCTGAAAACATGACTATTAACCGTTAAATCAACATCATATGAAAACTGAAAATAATTTACCCCAAAAATTGATCCTATCATTGATTTTGTTATTGATCCTGAATCCCTTTTCCAGCAGTTATGCAATACCTGCCTTTGCCCGTAAATACCAGATGAGCTGCACAACATGCCACTCTCCGGCGATGCCCAGGATAAAAGCCTTTGGAGAAGAATTTGCCGGCAACGGGTTCCGGATGAAAGATGTAGATGCCCCGCGTTATTTTGTGAATACCGGCGATGAAAAACTATCCCTGTTGAAGGAACTTCCGATCGCGATCCGCCTGGAAGGCCACATTACGTATGACAACGAAAACAGCGATGCGTTCGAATTCGGTTTTCCATTTGGATTAAAATTGTTATCGGGAGGCGAAATTTCGAAACATTTCTCGTATTATTTCTACTTCTATATGTCGGAACAAGGCGAAGTCGCCGGGATTGAAGATGCCTTCCTGACTTACAGCGATTTCCTTGGTACGGGAATTAATATAACGGCCGGACAGTTCCAGGTTTGCGACCCGCTGTATAAAAGGGAACTCAGGCTGATGCTGGAAGATTATGCGATTTATACGGTAAAACCGGCTTCTTCTTCGATTTCGTTAAAATATGACCGGGGTATTATTATTGATTATGGAATTGAATCGACCGGGACTTCATTTGTCGGTGAAATCGTGAACGGCAATGGCATACACGATGTGGGTACTAACTTTCTTTTCGATAAGGACAAATACAAGAACTACTTTCTGAAAGGTTCCCAATCGATCGGGAAAATGATTGATGTGGGATTGTTTGGATATTATGGTAAAGAATTACTGGCCGAAAGCAATTTAACCAGCGAGGTCATCATGTGGGGACCTAACCTGACATTTAACCTGGATGAGAAGTTCATCCTGAATGCCCAGTATACGAGGAGGACTGACTCTGATGTGATCATTAACGGGGAAGTTGTACAGATAAAGGAAGATGTACTGACTCAAGGAGGATTTGCCGAGATCATTATTGCCCCAAAGGGCGATATGAGCAACTGGTACCTGACCTTGCTGGGAAACCTGATCGATTCAGACCTCGATGACCTGGATTACAGCAGTGTCTCTTTCAGCGCCGGTTATCTTGTACGCCGCAATATCAGGCTCGTGGGTGAATATACCCAACAATTTTCGAATGATAATTACGGCAGGGTAAGTCTTGGTTTTGTCGCAGCTTTTTAATCGTTCAGCATTTTTATAAAAACACCACCCACCACTGAACGGGCCTGGAAACCGACCATTTCCCCGGTTTTAGTATCATACCAGTCATTCATCGGTACACGATCCGGGGTTTCATGAAGGAATTTGTGGATGGGATGGATAAAAGCGCTGAATGTATCCGGATCCGAAGAAAGCGATGCTGTCCAGACCATCCAGTCAAGCTTGGTGTAATCGGCCCGGTTATCCAGCGGAAGCCCGTATTTATTTTGCTTTTCGAGGTAATACCTGGTTTCGGTTTTTGCGATCTCAGGATCGAAAATGTTTAATTCCAGCAATTCATCCCAGACCAGGTTATATTTCTGGCTCCAGGTTTTCGGTTTATCGAAGGCCAGGCGATAGTGGTCCCCGTCATAAGCCATGGTTTTCCATTTACCGGCAAATTCTATGGTTGTTTTGTGAAATGATTTTGCTTCGTCTTGATTTCCGGCCATTTCACAAAGCCTGGAATAACATTCAAGGGCAATAATGGCTTTGATGGAAAGATTAGTATTGTGAGCCAGGTGTCCTGCGAAATCATCCGTGCAAAGCTGATTTTCAGGATCCAGCCCTTTTTCCTTGAGGTAGGCGGCCCATTTGGAAACCACGGGCCAGTATTTCATGGCAAAATCTGCATTTCCGTCTTCCCGGGCCAATGCATACAACATGATCAGCATATTTCCCGTTTCTTCGACCGGCATCTGGTTCTCTTCCGTTATCTCCCCTCCACCATATACCTGGCCGTTTGCCAGGGGGTAGGTGCCGATATCATGCGGAGCAAAAGGGAATTTCCAGCGTTTTGAAGAAGAATAGATCATCAGGGGCTCCAACTCGGCCCTGAGCAATTCGGGGTTGCAGTAAAGCAATACCGGGCAGGCCGGGTAAATCACATCTACCGTGGAAATGCAGCCATTGCTGCAATTCTCCTTGGGAAAATACATAGGCGTACCGTCGAGATCCCCGGCCAGTCCGCATGCCGCAAGGGATTGACGGAATGCAGGCACAGCAATGTCGCAATATATCTGCCCGCCGGCATTTTTTAATTCCATCATCAGTTTTTGATCGAAATCCGCACAGCGAGTTGCGATTATATCATAATTCATTACTGCGTCGCGGAGCATCTGATCGGTCTGAATACCTTGTGTTTTCCAGTATGGCTGAAGTTTTCTGTTAAGAAATTCGACCCTGAAAATATCATCATATGCCATGACCAGCCATCGTTCAACGGACGAATTCAATGAATCAAAAGAAAAAACAGTGGCCATCACAGGCCAGTTATCGCTGGCTGACCGGGGCATGCGAAGATCGTCATCAGGGAGGGATGACTGGCCTTCCAGGAACGCCCTTCTGGCTGAATTGGCGCCGCAAATGGCATCTGTGGCTTTTTGTTCAGCGGGCCGGGCGATATAAAGATGCCCCCAGTCGATCCGCAGGTCATCGCCTTTTTTCTTCAGGATTTCCTGTTCGGCCGTTCCCATTTGCATCAAACTTATACCGTTGATTTGGGGTCTCGACCAAAACACTTCCTGGTCAAAGCTATTCACCACCAGTTCGGCTGAAACATCAAAATAGAGGTCAACCTCATGGCTTTTTCCGTCAACCGGTTCTAGGTTCCAGCTAATATAAGCCAAAGCTTGTGAAAGCAACACCAGATCATCGGGGAGCATTGGATTTGTGAATGTTAGTATAATTTTAAGGCCTTCCTGTTCGAACGTGTATATTGTCCGTGTCGGGAACACCACAGTGCTTTTCAGGTTCATGACCGGAACTTCGGAATGGGTAGCCCCGAGCAACCTGTAATTCTTTCCGTCAATTCTGGCAAAACAAGCCAGAGCCTGGACAGTGCCGGTCCAGTGCCGGGGCCAGTCGGTTCCCGGATGGTTGCTGTTGCTCCAGATGGAAAAATAAGGATTGGATGTGACCAGCGGAACTGAGGGCTGCCGGAGATTTGAGCTTTGAGCATAAAGTCCTGATGCCAGTATCGCCAGCGTTATGGGCAGTGTGATTTTTTGGAGGATTTTCATGGACTGTACCGGTTGAATGAACAGTCAAAGTTATTTGAAAATGTGATAAAATGAGATGGAAATGAGATGGCATCTCAAATTCGCGATTTCATCTTTCGGAGCCCTACAGAATTAATAGTTTTGAAGAATGAAAGCACGGTTTTGAGATGCCATCTCAATTTCACGCCTTTCTCTTCCGAAGCCCTACAGAATTAATAGTCTCGAAGAAAAAATGAACGGTTTTGAGATGCCATCTCAAATAGAAGATTTATCCCTCCAAATCATTTGCCCACAACCATTCTCAAAGATCACGATTTCACCTTGCTCCATCCGCGGGCTAAACCGAAAATAAACCACGCCAGGGCAAGTGTTCCTATCCCGAACAGGGTATCACCAATGATCCGAAGCCATTTGAATGTGATAATATAGGATTGTTGCATGAATTCGGCCGAACGGGCGTACCATAAGCCTTCCTGGACACTGGCGACAGTTTGTGCCAGGCCTACGGGAAGCACACTGATCAGCACCATGGCAGCCAGGCCAATGTTGATGCACCAGAAAGCTACTTTAACCCACTTTTCTTTCCATACCGCTTCTTTGTTCATATCGCGCAGTACGAACAGCATCAATCCGATGCCCAGCATACCGTAAACGCCGAATAGTGCAGTATGCCCGTGGACCGGGGTTGTGTTCAGTCCTTGCATGTAATAGAGCGCAATCGGTGGATTGATCAGGAAACCGAAGATTCCTGCCCCGACAAGGTTCCAGAAGGCGACGGAAATGAAACTGTAAATCGGCCATTTATATGCCTGGATCCATCCATTCATTTTACTGATCTTCAGGTTATCATACGCTTCAAAACCCATCAGCACCAAGGGGACGACCTCCAGCGCGCTGAAAGTTGCACCCAGAGCCAGGACTGCCGTCGGCGTGCCGGTAAAATACAGATGGTGAAATGTGCCCAGGATACCTCCCGCAAGAAAAACAACTGTCGAAAAGAGCACCGCAGTGGTTGCTGAGCTGACTTTTATGATCCCGAGCCTGACGAAAAGGAATGCCGTGATCACTGCAGCAAACACTTCGAAGAATCCTTCCACCCACAGATGCACCACCCACCAGCGCCAGTATTCGGCGACAGCCAGGTTGGTCTGCCTGCCCCACATCAGCCCTGCACCGTAAAATGCAGCAATGGCAACTGTTGAAATCAGGAAAAGTGTAAGCAGGTTACGGCTTTCCGACTTTTGTTTCAATGCCGGCCAGATGGCCCTTCCCATCAGCAATAGCCATATCACCAGCCCGACGAACAGGAACAATTGCCAGAACCGGCCGAGATCGACGTACTCATAACCCTGGTGGCCTAACCAGAAATTGCTTACCAATCCAAGTTTCTGCATGACACCCATCCATTGTCCGGCTAACGAACCGAGCACAATGACCAGTAGAGCGCCGAACAGGAAGTTCACACCGAGCCTCTGAAATTTCGGCTCATGCCCTGAAATGGCCGGTGCGTAATAAAGTCCGGTAGCTAACCATGAGGTGGCGATCCAGAAAATTGCAATCTGGATATGCCATGTCCTGGAAATGGAGTATGGTAGCCAGTCGGCCAGCGGAATTCCGTATAGTGCCTGGCCTTCCACCGTATAGTGGGCCGTAATGATGCCCATGATCACCTGCACCAGGAGCAGGCCGGTCACTACCCAGTAATATTTTAACACCGCTTTTTGTGAAGGCGTTTGTGTCTCGTTTTTAAGTTTCAGAGAAAAATTGATAAGTTCACCTTCTTCGCTCCTCCTGCGAGCATAATGCCAAACCATGAGACCGATGCCGGCCAGCAACATGATCACACTGAAACCCGTCCAGAGCAAAAGCGACCCGGTGGGCCTGTTGCCTACCAGCTCCTCAGGCGGCCAGTTGTTGGTATAGGTGATATCCTGGCCCGGACGTTCTGTCACGCAGGCCCACGCGATCCAGAAAAAGAACGCATTCAGCTTGCGGACACGTTCAGGATCCTTCAGCGAATTTTCCGGTATGCTGTAGGCATCCCTTTCAGCCGCCCGTGCGGGATCATTGGTGAACAGCCCGGCATAATACCGGCTATTTTCAGTAATGGCTTCTGCTCGTTCATCCGATACGACCAATACATCCTTGCTTTTATTATAGGTGTTTTCCCGCAGTTCCTTCTGCAATATGGCGTTAAGGAATGCCTTCCGCTCTTCGCTCAGATTTTCATAACCCGTGTTGTCATGCTGTTGTGCCAGCCGGTCCAGCATGAAGACCGCTTCCTTGTGCAACCAGTCGGCACTCCAGTCGGGCGCCTGGTATGCGCCATGGCCCCAAACAGTGCCTATTTCCTGGCCTCCCATCGATTGCCATACATTTTGCCCGTCCTTGATGTCCTGCTCGGTGAAGAGCACCTGGCCCGATGTGGTGACAACCTGACCGGGTACAGGAGGAGCCTGGCGATAAATTTCCCACCCGTAATATAGCAATACGGCAAAGGAAATGACCATGACTGCGATGAAGCCGATCCAAAGTTTTCTTGTTTTCATATTATTCAGTTTAATCGTTTGATAGGTTATTGATAATTTTTTGCGGCGTAAAAATAGGATAATATTTTATAAAAAAGACAAAAAGGTCTTTTAATAGTTAATAATTTATTTTATTTATTTTTGCGGAAACTTATTGAAATGTTCAGCAAGGAAACCGAATACGCCATACGCGGGCTGGTTTATATCCAGCAGCAGAATTCCAGGGGTTATATGCCCGGTACAGATGAAGTGGCCCGTGAAATCGATGCGCCCCGGTTTTATACTGCCAAGATTCTTCAGCGAATGGTCAGGCAGGGTTTTTTAAGATCCCAGAAAGGGAAGGGGGGAGGGTTCTTTTTCGACCCGGAAAAGCCGGACCTTTGCCTGAAAGATATTATCCTCAGTACTGAAGGCGATAGCACGATATCCGGCTGTGGTTTTGGTCTGCGTCACTGCAGCAATGAAAATCCATGCCCGTTGCATTTTAAGTTCGCCCCAATCCGGAATGCTTTAAGCCATTTCGTTTCACAGGAAACCATACAATCGCTGGCAGGAAGGTGATTTTCCCCTTTTAGGCTGAGTTTTTAATCACCGACTATGATTTCAGCCACTTTATCCCTCATTTCAAGAAATACCGCGCGGAGAGGACTGTCACCATCGGTTCCGTAATTTACAATCATGGCCATGATGGCCCGGTGTTCCGGAAAATAGAAAAGATCGGCGCTATAGCTCAGATCCCTTCCCCGGTGCCCCCAGGCATAATCCTTTTCAGGATCGCCGATATCGATAAAATCTTTAAAACACGATACACCCAGTAGCTTGCGGGATTCAACAACAGGACTGAAAACGAGCATCTGATCCAGTGATTCCTGGGTTAATAGCGTCTTTTTTACAAATAAGGCATCGATGAAAACATACATATCCCAAACCGTGCTGTACACTCCGCCATAACCGTTCCCGCTGCCTGTATTCCAGTTGGTCAGGTTCATCAGGGTCCCGTTGTTGTAAAGGTCATAATAGCCCTGGGCAACCATGTTATCCGGCAGGGGATCATGCCAGAAATAATACGTATCATGCAATCCCAGCAGGTCAATGACTTCTTCATGCAATACCAGGGAATGATGTTTTTGAGTTGCCGCTTCGATAATCATGCTCAGCAGCGTGTAATTGGTATTGCAGTAACCTGCTGTGTCTTCAGGATTAAATCCGAACATCGCTTCTTTATCATACACATATTTCAGCAGGTCATCAGCAGTCCAGTGTTTGCCCGGGTCGTTAAGGACCTGGAGGTAGAACCCCTGATCTTCGATCACCTCATAGATGCCACTGGTGTGGTTCATCAGGTTTCGTATGGTGATGGGTTCATTGCCATTGGATATTTTATCAAGTTTTTCTTTTGAAATGTACTGGTTGATCGGGTCGTCAAGCGAAAGGATCCCTTTTTCCTGCAGGCGCATGATGGCGACACCCAGTTCAAACTTTGTAATACTGGCAATCTTTGAAATGTGGCATGGCTGTGATGCAATACCCTCTTTGATATCCGCCATTCCGGCCGATCCGATGTAAAACCCGTTATTATCTTTAACAAGTAATATTACCCCCGGAAGCCCCTGCCTGACATAATCCTCGATGAGTGCCTGGAATGTCGGGCTCTTTGGATTTTCCCTGTAAACGGATTCATCGTCCAACGGACAATTCAACCCGGATGGCCGGCTGATCTCATCCTCCCGGCATGAGGGAGAAAAGATCAGGATAACCATCATTACAACAGATAATTTGAACAGGTCATGCATTTTCTTCCGGATCAGGCGATTATTCATCCGCTGTCATTTTAAATTAAACTGGAAACCAAGCGCGAGTGCGCCGTTCGGTAAAAGCGGGACATAACTTTTCACAAACGGCATCTGAAGGCGGAAGTCATATTTTATAAAGATCCTGCGGACCCGTTCATCATCGCCCAGGTTATATCCGAATCCTATACCGGCTCCTGCAATAAATTGCGGTTTTCCTCCTCCCTGTTTTGCTATATAAGTGCCATCATCTTGTTGAATCGTGCGGTCGGTGAGGTAAAATGCATGCATATACCCGGCCTGAAGGTAACCCTCGATTGAAAATCCGTGGGTCTTCCAGCGGTAACCCGCCTGTGAATTGAGAAGCACCGCCTGGTATACATAACGGTGGTACATATAACTGATCCCCGCATTTTGAAACCATTTATGCCCGGTCTTTTCTTTCCAGCCGAACTCATAATCAATCGTCAGCCCGGGATGTATCGGCTGATTAAACGGCGCCAACAGTGATGCCGGCGGAAGCATGGTGGCATTGTTAAATACACTTACGCTGAAAGGATTTGATTTCCATGACTGACCCATGAGGATAACCGGAAAAAGAAGGATGATTGGGAGTAATAATTTTTTCATATGCTCCACTTAGGTTCCTGACGTACACAAATATACTGAATATTAAGCTGAAATCAAACAGCTTATAAACCTATTTAATAGGGGCTGAAGACAAGGCTTTAAAAGTTTTCGTATATTTTATATCAGCTGGCACGTCATTTTCATTGATACATTATATTCCTGCAAAATTGTACTCATCAATTGTTTAACCGTAATTATTTTATTTGTACGCCACACATTGCTCCCGGCAAATGCATATCCGCGGTTAAAATTTCCACGCAATGCGGAAGTCAGGGAGGCCATGATGCAATAAGGTGCAGTGCGAATATCGCAGGCATTAATGCAATTGACCGGACAAGTCTTCGGATGGCGTTTACCGGCCTCAACTTCATCCAGAAATGGTGATTTAATGGCCCGTCCCGGCATACCTACCGGGCTTTTAATGATCACGACATCATCTTGCCGGGCATTTATATAAGCCTGTTTGAACTCTTCGGATGCATCACACTCGGATGTGGTGACAAAGCGTGTTCCCATTTGAACCCCTGATGCTCCCATCCGAAAATATTTTGCAATATCATTACCCGAATAAACGCCTCCCGCTGCGATAACCGGTATCATATGCCCTGTAAGCTGGGTCATTTCGTTCACTGCAGCAAGCACTTCAGGAATAAGTTTTTCAAGACGGTAATTATCATCAAAGATCTGTTCCGGTTTGAAGCCCAGGTGACCGCCGGCCATGGGTCCTTCAACAAGGATGGCATCGGGCAGATAATTATAGTGGGTCAGCCATTTGTTACAGATCAACCGGGCAGCCCTGGCAGAAGAGACGATTGGAACAAGTCTTGTTGTGCAACCCGGTGTAAGATATTTAGGCAGATCGAGCGGAAGCCCGGCACCGGAAATGATCAGGTCTGCCCCCGCTTCGATGGAAACCCGGACCAGATCGCTGTAATTGCTTAAAGCGACCATGATATTTACACCGATGATACCTTTGCTTTTTTGCTTAGCTTTCCTGATTTCAATCCTTAGCCCTTCGATGCTGTTGGACTGAAAATCATTCGAAAGATCTTTGTAGATCATACCCAGTCCGGCGGCTGATATCACTCCAATACCGCCCTCTTCAGCTACCGCTGAAGCAAGGCCTGACAGTGAGATACCCACACCCATGCCTCCCTGGATGATGGGAATTTGTGCAACATGGTTACCTATTTTTAATTTTTTCATCGTCAGCAAAAGTACAGGCTGTTTAAAAGATACTTATGAAAATGGGCTGTAGCGTCTCACCAGGGAGGAATAGCGAAAACCAGGGACGAATTGATGACTGTTCAGGGACGAAATGAAAAAAAATTATCTGGAAGCCAGTGCTTTTTTGAATACATTGACCCGTTGACGGGATACAGGGATCTGAAAATCCAGACCATCGGCCTCAAGCGTCACATTAGGCAGTTTTCCCGTGATTTTGTTGATCTGATCGATATTCACAAGCATACACCGGTGACATTTCATGAAGTTAGGCAATCCGGAAAGCGTCATTTCGGCTTTAGTCAGGGTTTGGCGGATCAGTTGCCTGCGAACGGCGCGACCTTCACGGTAAATTATTTCGATGTAATTGCTTGATGATTGAATGAGAATGATGTTTTTCAGACCTCCTGAATAGGCTTCTTTGCCATTTTCAGAGATAAGTTCGGCCACCTCTTTTTCAACCGGAGGTTCATTTTTCCGATCTTCTGCCAGCCATTGCCGACCAGAATCGATCAGGTGCACCATTTTATTTTTCAGAGAACGGTTGTAATTCAGAAGGTTAAATAAAATAAGTGGTAAAACAGCCAGGGCACCTGACCTGAATAGGGCCATTGACTGGAAACTGGTTATTTTAAATATGTATGAAGCCATTGCGAATCCTGCGACCAGCACAACAAACATGCATACATTCCAGATAATTTCTTTGCGCACCGTCCAGCGATCAGAATCGAAAAGTTTCGGGAAAAATCCGGGCAGGACCATGGTGCTTAAACTGAATGTAATAGCACTGACCAGGCCCATTATGAAGACGAAATATCCGTCGCGGGCCGAAGCGAGGAAATTGATACCGAAAGGTTGGAAATAAAGAACTATTAGCATGAAACCTACGCTTACCAGACTAATTGTGCGTAGATTGTGTTTGAAGTTGTTGTTGAAATGATAGGGTTGATTCAGATTTTCAAACATTCACTTGATTTTCAGTTCCAAAAGTACGATTAATCCATCAATCCTGATTATCCGTCCACCGGATCGGTATTTTTATCGAAGAGGCTATTTTCAATTATTCCTACCGGATTTGGCATATCGGGAGACTCTAAAAATAATTTGCTTTTACGAACCGGTTTTCGTATATTTAGCGGGTAAATATGACTATCGCGCGGGTCACTTCCATTTCTTGTTTATTCCTGAGACTAACCAAACCTGAAATATTTTCGTCATGAAAAATTCCATTAAACATTTAAAAGGCTTTTTAGCTATCTGCATTTGCATGACTACGTCAATTGCTTCGTCGCAGGAAGAAGGCTGGCAGTGGCAAAATCCTTACCTTCAGGGTAACGACCTCAATTCCATCGTCATGAACGGATCGATCGGATGGGCCGTCGGTGCCATGGGTACCGTCATGAAAACCACCAACGAAGGCTTTGACTGGGAACTGATCGATCTGGGGACCAGCGAGAATTTTAACAGCATTTATTTAGAGGAAATAACCGGCCATGGATGGATTGTTGGGAATAACGGCGTTGTTTTTTATACGGATGATGCAGGGGACACCTGGGTAAAACAAAGGAGCGGGACGACCGAAATACTCTATTCCGTTACTGCCATAGAAGGCGCATGTCCTTGGATTTGTGGCAACGATGTCATTCTTAAAAGCCATGATTATGGCGAAAACTGGGAATGGGTGCCCAGCATTTTTCATTCGCATTTTTTTTCAATCGACCTGAAAGACTGCAATGAGGCCTGGATCAGCGGGCAGCAGGGAATGATCATCAGTACCAGCGATGAAGGGGCCACTTGGACGTCGCACCCATCAACTTCAACAAATAACCTGTTTTGTATCGATATTGTGGCCAACGGAGACTATAGGGCCTGCGGCTATACCGGGAATATCGTCAGGTCATCCGATGCCGGTGCCACATGGGTGAAGGAATATGAAAAGACCTTTCTCTACCTCTACAATGTCGATACAAAAGGCATCGGAGGCCCGGCCTATGCCGTTGGCGGTGATGGGACCATCCTGGAAACCCTGGATGGAGGAACAACCTGGAATCAGCGTGAATCGGGGGTGTTTACCTATCTGAATGATGTCTGTTTTCAGGCGATCATGCATGGCGTATACGCTGCAGGCTGGTACGGGATCATACTACGGAAAGAAGATGAGCCTGACGCTGAATTTGAGATCATGAACGAACGCCCGGTCCATTTCATGATGGGCCTCGATTTTATTGACCAACTTACAGGCTGGGCCGTTGGGGGTAAAGAGGTCGATGATGATACCGAAGAAGGCGTGATCATGCGCACTGTCGATGGCGGTGAAACCTGGGACGTGCAGAAAACGATGCCGGAACCGATGATGGCGGTTGATTTTATCAATGAAAATGAAGGATGGGCTGTCGGTGACTATGGTGCGATCCGGCATACCATCAACGGTGGGGAAACCTGGAGCACGCAGACCAGTCCGATGCAAGGCTTGCTGACGGCCGTGTTTTTCATTGACGAAAACAACGGATGGATTGTCAACCGGGATAACTGGGGCGAAATCTGCCATACAACCAATGGGGGAGCGACCTGGACTTTGCAGGCGGAGTCATCGCCAAATCCTTTCAACGATGTGTTTTTTATCAACAAGGATACGGGTTGGGTCGTCGGAATGGATTCAACGATGTTTCGTACTGATGATGGCGGGCAGAACTGGATAAAATGCAACCTGCACGTTTCCAATAATCCTTATTTAAGATCGGTTCAGTTCATTGATGAGATGAAAGGATGGACGGTCGGCACAGCAGGTTTCATCCTGATGTCGGACGACGGTGGGGTTTCCTGGCAGGAAATCCATACGGATTTTTATGACCTGCTCCAATCGGTTTATTTCACGGATCATTTAAATGGCTGGGCCGTCGGAACCGATGGCAATATACTGCGGACCATCGATGGGGGATATACATGGTTCAGGCAGTACAGCGGAACAGAAAGATACCTGACGGCCGTCTGCTTTGCTGATCCGCTGAATGGCTGGGTAGCAGGCGAGGGAGGCATGATCAAAAAAACCACCAATGGCGGATTCTGGAACGAACCTGGCGTTTTCCACAACAAGTGGCTAAACCTCCCCATTGCTGACAATGCCGAAATAAAAGATATTATAAGTGTCGATGTCCTGCATTTCAGGGAGGAGGGGTATGAGCTTACCGGACTGGAACTCATGCTGGATACGATCCTGCACAGCCGGGTCAGTGACCTTGAAATAAGCTTGACGCACGGAAATGTGACGGCTGCATTTGTCAGTCATGTGGCTGACCCGGGTGCAAATATACTTTGGATGCGGTTGAAGGATGATGCAACAAAGCTGATCGCCGATGGCCACGCGCCGTACTCGGGTGAGTACAAGCCCCAGACGCCGCTCCATGCATTCGACGGACTGGATCCTGATGGCGAATGGATACTGACCATTTACGACAACCAGGATGGAAATACCGGGGTATTGAAGGCCTGGGGCATCAAACCTCTCTTTGAAAAAAAGGTGGGCCTGGAGGAACAACAGCCGACAGGGAAATCAACCGGATTGAACATGCTGCAAAACTGGCCTAATCCTTTTTCCGGTGTTACGCGGGTGAGCTGGACCAGTCAAATGGCCGGGCAAACCACATTAAAGATATTCAGTATAAACGGCAAGGAACTGGCCACGTTGAAGGACCAGTTCCTTGACCGGGGTGCCTATTCAGTCGAATTCGACGGTTCAGCTTACAGCCCGGGAGTATATTATTTCCGCTTGCAGGTCGGTGATGCCATTCTGGCGAAGAAATGCATCATCCTGTAAGCAACAGTTCAGATTAATAGACGACGATTTTTTTCCTGACCACTACACCATCTTCCATGGTGATGTTCATGATGTATATACCAGCCGGAAGGGTGGAAACATCAATCACATTCCCTGAAAAACTGTTCAGTGAGATCACTTCTTCTCCATTGACCGAATAGAATTTTACCGTTGCATCTTTTAAGCCATTGACATTCAGCATATCGGTCACCGGGTTAGGATAAACCTGCACCAGTGGTTGGCTGATATCGCCGATTCCGGTCTCAATCACATAATGCACCAGGTACCGCTTTGTATTGTAGAGGTTCTCAGCATAGACATCGACAATGGCCGTTCCCGGTATTTCAAATGCGGGATTCACGATGGTCATGGCACCTTCGTCCATGTTGGCCGCTTCGAGGTATGGTTCAAAGACAGTGCCTTCCGGCATGATGACAGTATATTCATATACATCGGGGCTGAATCCTTCCAGTGGAACGTCATCCAGGTAAATCATTTCCAGCCGCGCTTCAGGTGAATAGTTGGTGTTTTGCTCACCATAAGCCGATTGCAGCATTTCCTTATTACCCTGGTTCTGGACAAGAACAGCGACCATCAGGTCATCGTATTCTTCGACATTCGTCGATGAAAGGTTGACGCTGTACTGCAACTGGACCGGTGTTCCGTATTGCAGGTTCACGCTGGCGCCATTAGCATCCGGGACCATATCCATCATGACGTGGTGGAATTCAGTTTCACCGTTTGATGAAACATTTCCGGTCGTTATTTTTTCAATGACGATATTGTGCACCCTTACACTTCCGACATTATCCCAGGGCAGGATATTGGTTGTGATATTGATCGTTGTCCCCACAATGGTGAAGCTTGAAGCGATGTCGATGTAGGAGGTCAGGTTAAGTCCCGCGTCGTATGAACTCTGAACGGCACTCACGTTGGTATTGATCCGCAAGCCGTTGTAGAACAGGTCAGGAACGTATGAAACACCATAATAGCCGCGGCGTGTGCCACCTTCAGCCGTGTAATACGGATCGCCGGAACCGGGCCAGTTCATCTGGTATTTGACCAATGTGATATCCGGATGGTTTTCGCACCAGGGGACAAAGGTTGTGTTGAATGATGCACAGGGTCCGCAGGTTGAGCTGGTGAACTCTTCAAAAGTGACTTTCCTCGGTAAAATGTTGGCGATGTAGGTTATGCTTTTAGAAGCCGTATCGTTGGCGGGAAAATCATCCCCGGTCAGGCCATTGACACTGTTGATCCACATGGTGACCGTTTCGGTTCCGAAGGGCTGCACCCACATCTGGTCAAAACTGAACGGAAGGGCATCAAAAAGCCCGAGGTTCAGGCCGGAATAGGTTTTATCATAGATAAGGCCGTTATAAGCCTGGTATCCAACATTGAATTCAGTGATCTCCGTATTTCCGAGGTTTTGGAAAACACCGCCAACTTCTTCGGGAGAGGTGATTGTACCGGGAATGGTAATGCTGGAGATCGTTGCGTCAAAATTCAGGGGGACCATGAAAAGGACATCGTCGAAATACCAGGAATCCATGGCGTTAATATTACCGGTCACAAAGAAAGAAATCTGGAAATACGGCTTGTTCATATCTGAGTTCGCGATGGTGACCTGAACTTCTTCCGGTCCGACATCGGTGGTCGGTGTCATCTGCCATACAATATTCCAAGGACCGCCGCTGGCTTTTGTAGCCACACCGATCGTCGGCGCGGGTGTGGTCGCTTTGTCATATTTATGCTTGAAGATCAGGGAAGCCGAGTTGATCCCGACCATGCTCATCAGGGGAGATGACATCCTGAGCGTTCCATTGTATGAGAAGCCATCAATCCGGCATTCGGGGGCGACACCGCCGGCCATGTCAGTCTCAGAACTGATGAATTGGTCGGTAAATGCAAAAATGGTCCATCCCGGAGGAGGCATTTCACCGCTGCTGAAATCTTCGGAAAGATACGTCTGGCCAAACATGGGCAAAGCCAGGCACAAGGCAATGATTAAACCGTAAAAATTTTTCATATTTGTTGTTATTTTTTAGTGATAAAGAAATCATTTAAAAGCGGCTACAAAGTAAATAGTTTTTTATTAAGGATATAAAATCACACCAAAAAATATACATTTTTCTTTATATAAGAATATCCTTTTATTTCTTCTCTTCCAAAAGCGAAGCATTAGCCTTAAGGCCATGTCAGAATCGATGAGCAGGCATTGTTGACACATACTTAATTGAAAAGAATGTTTCAAATTGTTCTATGCAACCTTTATATATTGAGAATTGTCTTATATTTAACAGCTGAGGACTTTTCAATCTTAACCAGACCAGCATGAAACTAAATATTATTTGCTTTACGCTTTTGCTCATATTATATTGCCTGAATGCCACCTGCCAGGAATTAACCTGGGAGTGGGCATCTTTTGCAACCTCTAAAGAATCCAACAGGGTTTTCTCTAACGTGGGCTGTGGATATCATAATATCATTTACGCAATATGTGAATATGATTCAACAATTTATGTGGGAGATACTGTTCTTCGTCATCCTGAATTTCAAGACGGTACCCCTGTTAACAGCGCAGTGATATTGTACAATACTTCAGGTGAATTTATTTCTTTGATTGACCTTTATACAATTCCTAATGGTTTGATATTTAATACTTCTACAGGGGTTGATGAATCTGAAAACCTGAATATTTTCGGTTCTTTTCAAAAAAAGGTTTTCATCCAGGATACAATGATAAACCATAGCTATACACCTTACCTTGACCAGCCTGACATTATGGTGGTCCAGTTGAATAAAAACCATGAAATCAACTGGATCAGAACTGTCGGAGGTACCTTATCAGATCAGGTTCTGTCACAGGCTGTGTTAAAAAACGGAGATATGTACATACACTCTGATCATGTCGCCAGTAGTTCGCCCACATGCGTAATAGATTTCTTTCAACAGGATACTATTGTCGCCACCCATGGATTTAACGCAATTTCCAAATTAAATCATGCGGGAATCCTGGAATGGAGAAATGAAGTTGCCGGACATTTCTATATCTCCAGGATTTTTCTTGGAAATGATAGTTTGTTTTATTTCTGGGGTGTTGCGCATTCGAATGTAACGATCAATAATGATACGACCATATTTTCCGAGAATCCTTTGGCATATATTCCCTTTATTTATTGTTTCGATACTAACGGCATTTTAAAACGCGCAGAATTTGCGGATTTTCCTCTCATTCCTTTAGGTCTGAGTGTGGACCCTAATCATAATTTCTATATTTCTGCATACGTACAGGACACATTGATCATTGAGCTTGATACCACGATCGTTCCACCTGATCGTTATTACCGGTTCATTGGCAAATTCGATTCAGAGTACCGGCCAATCTGGTATCATATAATCCATGAGACAGCAAATCAACAACTTGGGCCAATCGGATTTACGCCATATGAAAATGACCTGGTATTTGCATCTTATGCCAATAAGAATGTTCAGATTGGTGATTCCATGATTGTTATAACAGGCAACAAAAGGGCATTTGTCGGGATTTTTAATCAGGTCGGTGAAATCAAGGCAATGACTGTCAGCAATATAACCGGCGAGTTTCCTAGTGCAAATGTATCCATCGATAGATGCGGCGACATACTCCTTGCCGGTAATTTTCGCGGAGAAATTTATCTTGAAAACGATACGACAGGTTCTTATTATCCCTCAAGATTTGATGCCATCATTGCCAAAATAGACCGGTTTGAACCTGCCCAGCTTGATATGGGCCCCGATACTACCGGGTGCAAGGAGTGTGTTTTGGTTTGTCCGCCAGGATACCAGGAGTATTCACTGAATGATAGTCTTTTCTTTCAAAGTTCAATTCTCATCAAAGAAACCGGAAATTATGTGTTTGGCTGTTCAGATCATGGTTGCTGGGCTTATGATACTTTATATATTGACATACATCCTGGAGTTTCTGTCGATATTGGCCATGATACCTCTATGTTTATCAAAGACTCAATCACACTTTGTGTTCCTGAGATTTTCGATTCCATTCGATGGTTTGATGGCTCAGGTGATTTTATAAAAACGATTTATGGCAAGGATTATCAAGCCGGGGTGCTTCCGGTTTGGGTCGATGTGTTTTCAGGGCCATGTTCTGCATCGGATACCCTTTCGCTCGAAATTAAAAGCGATTTTGGAATTGGAGAATCCGGAAAGCTACAAATCCGGGTTTATCCTAATCCATTCAGGGATGAACTTTTCATTGAAACGACAGAAGCAATTAAACGTATTAGAATCATTGATTATATGGGAATTCCCTGCTTTACCCAAGAATTTTATATTGATTCTGAGCGGTATATCATCGATGCTCAGCTTTTAGAAAAGGGGATTTACTTTTTACAAATCTATACTTGCAACGACCAGATAATGGTCGCAAAAATATTGAAGAATTAGCCGGATTATGATTTATTTTCCTTCGATTGCACTGGTTCAATAACCTTAATTTCATTTGCATATTAAAAGAATGAAGTATTAACATCTCATTAACAGCGTATTATTTTGCATTGATTATTTTTGTACAATCATCTTCATTCAACAATCAATTTCTTCAACTCAAAACCTTAAAATCATTTCATTATGGAATATCCATTTATTAACATCTGGGCAGTGCTGTTATCCGCCGTCGCATTCTGGGCTCTTGGTGCACTTTGGTATAGTCCTTTATTGTTCAGCAAGCGCTGGCAGAAAGAAGTCGGGCTCAGTGATGAAAAGCTGAAAAACGCCAACATGGCGGTTATATTCGGAACGAGCTTCCTGATCATGCTCTTCATGGTCTGGGCCTTGAATTATGTGATCAACTCCCATAAAGCGGAGAATGTTAGCCTGGGAATGGGGCTTCACTATGGCCTTTTTACCGGATTTTTCTTTTCCATGCTCACCATGGGGATCAATTACCTTTATCAGCGCCGTTCCATTGTGTTGTGGCTGATTGACGGGGTCTATGTTGTCCTGGGCCTGGGGATTGCCGGGATGATCCTGGGAAGCTGGAGATGATCGGACGATCGGGTAAAGCCTTTTAAATCTTATTTCACTACAGGAAACGGAAACCTTGAAACCAACTGAATACGCTTACCGGAGCTTTGTGATTCCCTTGCAGCTTCAATAATTTCAAGGATGTGCAATGAATGCTCTGCATTGATCAATGGTTCAAGTCCTTCCGCAAGACTTTCGCTGATCACCGCCGCACCCTGCTGCCAGACATACGATCCGGGATCCGTGGCGAACTGTTGCGGCTCTTCATGATCGATGGTTGCCATCTCAACGGCAAAGGGCATCCAGTCGTAACCGACCAGGTGCATGGCACCCCTGGTTCCGACAATGGATACGGTCGGTTTATCCTGTCCGGTGCCCTGGTGCCCATAAGGATCGAAATAATTGAATCCGCACATCATGTGTGAAATCGCACCGCTTTCATGTTCCATCAATACGCTGGCATTATCTTCCGCTTCGACTTTAATTTTGCCTTTATCTTCAACAGTTCGCTCAGGAGTAAGAATATTGGTCATGGCTACCACTGATTTGACAGGTCCCAGCAAACCGGTCAGCGTGGTCAGGTTATATACGCCAAGATCAGGCATGCTTCCTCCCAGCGCTTCATAGAAAAATGCAGACCAATGGGGCCCCAGGTGACCATAGTGAGCATGTGCAGCTGCAATCATGCCCAGTTTGCCTTGATTGATTTGACTGGCCATGAAGGCAAATTGCGGGCTGTTAACAACAGCGGGCGCACCCCAGATCCTGAGACCTGACTGTTTTGATAATTGCAACAGGTCAAGTCCTTCTTTATAACTGTTTGCAAGGGGTTTTTCACTCCAGATATGTTTCCCGTGCATCAGGGCTATTTGATTCAAACGGCCGTGTTCCTGCATATCGGTCAAATTAACGAGCAGGTCGAAATCTACTCCCGTCATCATCTGGTCGATATGCGGATACTGGTTATTGATATTAAATTCTTCCCCACGCAACCTGGCCCTTTCGGGTTTTATATCGCAAAGACTAACCACTTCAGCATACGGTGAATTTCGGAGATGCGGCAGGTATACTCCTGAAACGCTTCCACAGCCGATAATTCCGATCTTTATCTTCTTTTCGGACCCTGGTCCGAATAAGTAAGCACTTGCTACAGAAGGGATCATCATGGCAGCTGTCCCTGCCAGCGCGACATTGGTGATAAATTCTTTCCGGTTCATGGTTGTTGAGTATTAAAAATTCATTTTTATCATTCAGAAATTAATAATATGTGAAGGAAAGTACTCAAAATTAGCACAATTATTAATGTCATGATAGGGTTTAAATCCGAAGCGATTCAATCTCTCTAATTTAATGATATATCCTATTTCACTAATGATATCATTTATCCTTTCAGGCGTAACCTGGCCAGCACTGTTAAAATTAAAATGTTAACTTCTTGTCTGAGTGAGTAAAACTGCCCAAACCATGATTGGAGGTTCAGGGATTTATATAAAGTTTGTGATCTATTCGAATATTTTGATACCCTAAAGAAATAAAAATGAATGCTTCGATAAACCTTTCCTCATGTGATATCCGGGTGATCTTTGCTTCAGAAGTGATTTGTTAAGCATATGTTAAAAAAATGATATTCAGATAGATATGTCATATTTTTGTGCATTGGTCTGTTATCAGGTATCTCTGCCATTTCTTCTCCAAAACCATGAAAATATCCATCATCATATCATTTGCATTATTTATTGCGTTTTGTGCCGGTTCCTCCTCTGCACAGCTAATGCCCAACAACCTGGTACATTACAGCCAGATGGACGGTACGATCATTTATGATATCCTTGCGGACCAGCAGGGAAAAATCTGGATGGCAACACAGAACGGTCTCGTTAGTTTTGATGGACATGATTTCCAGCGGTTTTTCCCTCGTGAAAATGATACAGCTTCTATCCGTAATATATTAACCTACTCACTTTTGGAAGATAAAAATGGAAGAATCTGGATAGGTGGAATGGATGGCATAGATGTTTTTGATCCTTATAAAAGATCTTTCCGGTATTTGAATATTTCCCGGCTTTCAGATTTTCCCCGGGAATCACAACCGTTGGTCAACACGATTATTTCCGACAAACAGGGAAGGATTTTTTTTGGCATTAATTCCGGACACAATCTTGAAGGTACCGGGGCCCTGCTTTTTTACGATCCGGACAAAGACCGGTTAAACCGTTTCACGGAGGAGTCTAACCAGGAAATAAAAAATGTGTTAAAGTCGCATGCCGACAAGGACGGAAACCTTTGGTTTTATTGCATCAACGGCTTAATTAAAATAGATAAAGATCAGCACCTGGAGCATTATCAGTATATCGAAGACCTGGCTCCTGACGAGATGGCTTTGCGCAATTTTACGGATTCGGAATGGGAAGATCTGATCTGGATTGCCGGGAATAGTCCTTTGATCTATTGTTTTTCACCGGCCAGGAAGACTTTCTATTCGTTTTCGCTACAGTTTCTGTTCGATAATAAAACAACACGGCTCACGAATTATACCATGACAAGGGATGAGAACAATAACCTGTGGATAGGATCTGATCATGGTCTGATTTTTTACAATTTCAAAGCGGATAAGTTTGAGACTTTTTCTGATGATTTAAACAGAAATTATGGTAAGGTTCCGGTAAGAAGCCTGAATTTCGATTCTTTTGGAAATTTATGGATAGGTACAGATTCGGAAGGATTGTTAAAGTATAATGATAGAACGGCATTTACATCCCTGATAGGGAGCCTGGATGAATCTTCCACTTTGAAAACAGGCTGGATTTCCAATATTGAAGAATCCAACGATGGTGACATTTGGTTCGTTTCTACCGGCGATGGTGAAAATGCCTGGCAAATATATGAGCTGAATCCGGTAAACATGGCCTTAAGAAGATTTGATTACAGGTCAATAACAACCAGGTTCTCAAATATATATACATTCATCGAATTGAGCCCGGGTAAATTTTTGATCTGGACTGACCGGGGATTATTTGATTATTCTCCCCACGAAGCTAAAATTGAAAGGCACGATATTTCAGGATTTTCAGGAGTGAATAGCGTTACTGATTTTTTCAGGGATCAAAGTGGCAATCTTTGGATATTGTCATTTGACGGGCTTTATCTTGTTAATAACAATGTTGTGACAAAATATTATGATCTGCAAGAAGTCACGGGCAGCAGCAGCAGTAGCAATGCCGTCTATTTTATGTTGGAACAGGAGAGGGACATTTTCTGGCTGGTGACTAATGATGGACTGTTTCATTTCAATCATATAACGGACGAGATTGAACGGGTAGGGTATAATAAATCTTCCGGAGATGTTTTCCTTTCGCAGGATATTAATTCACTGAATGCAGGAAAGGATTCCATACTCTGGGTCGGTACCTGGATGGGAGGCTTGAGCCGCTACAATATGATAACCGGAGAAATCCGGACATATACGACCGATGATGGTTTGCCTTCTATGAGTATCCAGGGCGTCTTATCTGCTGAAAATGATGAAGTTCTGTGGTTAAGCACTTTTGAGGGTTTGAGCCGGTTTGATGTCAGAGATGAGCGGTTCGATAATTTTTCTATGGAAGATGGCTTACACGGCTCTCTTTTTGCGGAATATACAAGCTTGAAAACTTCCAAAGGACTTTGCATCTTTGGTGGAAATAACGGCATTACTTTTTTCTATCCTGAGGAGATTGAAAAGAAGACCATTCCTCCTAAAGTTTTTATAACAGACTTCAAGGTAGCGGATAAGTTGTTAAGTGTCAGGTCAAATAATATTGAGCAGGGTGATTCACTGGGCACTTTGGCATTAAATTTAAAGTACTATCATAACAATATTTCCATCCGGTACTCTGGTATCCATTACGCCAATCCGAGCCGTAACAAATTTGCCTATAAACTGGAAAACTATGACGACCAGTGGCGCGATGTTGGCAATCAACGTACAGCATATTATTACAACCTGCCTGCAGGTGACTATACTTTTAAGGTTAAAGCCGCTAACAGTAACGGAGTGTGGAATGAAAATGTGGCATTTATACGTTTCACTATTATGCCACCCTGGTGGAGAGCATGGTGGGCATATACGATATATGGATTTTTGTTTCTATTATTGATTTTCTTCCTGGACAGGGTCCAGAGAAAGAGGGTAGTCAACCGTGAAAGGTTGCTTGCCAGGGAAAAAGAACTGGTGCACGCAAAAGAAATTGAAAAAGCTTACCGGGAACTGCAAAATACACAGGTCCAGCTTATCCATGCGGAAAAAATGGCTTCACTGGGCGAACTTACCGCAGGGATCGCCCATGAAATTCAAAATCCATTGAACTTCGTGAACAATTTTTCCGAAGTCAGCATCGAATTGTTGAATGAGCTTGAGAAAGGTATCACTCACCAGCAAAGTCATCTTGTCCATGAGTTGTCCTCTGATTTGAGAGATAATCTTGGAAAAATCAATGCGCATGGAAAGCGGGCCAGCAGCATTGTGAAAGGCATGCTTGAACACTCAAGGGCTGGTTCCGGGCAAAAAGAGTTGATCAATATTAATAACCTGGCGGCTGAATACCTGCACCTGGCTTACCATGGGGCCAGAGCCAGGAATAAATCCTTCAATGCCCGGTTCATAGAGGATTTTGACGAAAGCCTTCCTTTGATCAATGTCGTACCCCAGGAAATCGGCAGGGTCATACTCAACCTGATCAATAATGCATTTTATGCCGTAGATAACAAATACCTGAAGAGAGAGAATGGTTACATACCGATTGTCACAGTAATGACAAGGAAAGTAAATGAAAAGATTGAAATCAGGATAATTGATAACGGAGATGGGATACCGGCTGCAATCAGGGATAAGATCTTTCAGCCTTTTTTCACGACCAAACCGGCTGGAGCTGGCACAGGCCTTGGGTTGTCAATGTCTTACGACATAATCACCAAGGGACACCGGGGTGAGCTGAAGATGGAAACCATTGAGGGTGAAGGAACTGAATTTGTCATCATACTTCCCATTTAACAATTTATCTATTCAACCATGTCCAAAATACTCGTAGTAGACGATGAGCCTGATCTTCAGAACCTGATACGGCAAAAGTTTCGCCAGAAGATCAGGGACAGGCAATATGAATTTCTTTTTGCTATGAATGGAATTGAAGCGCTGAGTTTACGCCGACTTGATTACACGGTGATCGGTGATGTTGTGAATACAGCCCAGCGGCTTCAATCTGTTGCAGCACCGGGCCAGATCATTATTAATGACAATTCCTTTCAGATAGTTAAAGATTCGTTTGCCTGTCGCCATAGGTGAAGTGCAACTGAAAAACAAATCGAAACCCGTAGTCGTTTATGAAGTGATGGGATGATTTCCGCTTCTTAATGATCCTGATCATCAAAATGCATTAATTCAAATATTTTCGAAACCGTGCATTCTGCATTCGAAATTCGAAATAACCTATATTTGACTCTTTAATTTTCAAGCCTTCCGTTATGACCAACCAACGGCATCTCGTCCGAACGCTCGGGCTGACCTACGTCATCATCTTTGTCATCGCCAACATTATCGGCTCCGGGGTGTACAAAAAGATCGCACCGATGGCTGCGGAACTTCACTCTTCGGTATGGATCCTCATGGCATGGATCGTGGCGGGAATCATCACTATTTTCGGCGCGCTGAGCAATGCGGAAGTCGCCGGATTACTCGCCGATACCGGCGGCGATTACGTCTACCTGAAAAAGATTTACAACCGGTTCTTCTCGTTCCTCTATGGCTGGTCGCTCTTCGCCGTCATCCAGACCGCCACAATCTCCTCACTGGCCTACGTCTTTGCCCAGTCGCTGAACAGCATCGTTCCATTGCCTGAATTTTTCCCATCCTTGCAAACTGTGACGATCGGAGGCTGGTTTTATCCGTTTCAAAATTCGGGCGTCAAACTGGTTGCCATTCTGCTTATCCTGATCCTTACATTCGTCAATATCAGCGGACTTAAAACCGGAGCCCGGACCAGCAAGTACATTCTCGGCCTGGTCTTCACCGGCCTGTTCGTGATCGTGATCTTTGGGTTTATCAATGTTCAATCCGTTCCGGATAACTTTTTAAATTTTGGTGATCTTACTGGAAAAACCGTAACGATCTCTTCATTCTTCACCGCCATGCTCGCCGCTTTCTGGGCTTACCAGGGCTGGGTTTCCGTCGGCTTTATCGGCGGGGAGATCAAAAATCCCAATAAAAACATCCCCAAAGGCATCGTGATCGGTGTTTTCATTGTCATTGCCATATACCTGCTTGTTAATATCACCTATCTCGCCCTTCTTTCCATTCCTCAGCTGGAGCAAATCTATGCGTCCAATAATCAGATCGCGGCAGTGGAGGCGGTACGGAGCTTCTGGGGAAACGGCGGCGCCCTGTTCATCGGCCTGCTCATACTGCTGACCACGCTGGGATGCACCAATGCCAGCATTCTCACCGGCGCCAGGCCATATTATGCTATGGCTAACGACAAACTCTTCTTTCATGGGATCGGAAAGCTGAACAGGGCAAATGTCCCAGGAAATTCATTGTTATGGCAGGGCATCTGGGCATCCGTCCTGGTGCTTTCCGGCAATTTCGACCAGCTCACCGACATGCTGATTTTTGCCGTTTTCATCTTTTACGGCGCCATATCGCTGGGTGTGATCATCCTTCGCCGCAAAATGCCCGAAGCGAAGCGTCCTTACAAGGTCTGGGGTTATCCGGTCGTCCCTTTTATTTACATTCTCTTCTGCCTTTATTTATGTTACAACACCATTATCACCCGGCCGCGTGAAGCGGCTATCGGCACCGCCCTGATCCTGGCCGGCATCCCGGTGTACCTGCTGCTGAGAAGAAAAAATATGAAACAGGATCAGGAAATCGTAAACTAGGATAACTTTGTCGGCTGTTTTTAAGATTTTCGACTGAAAAGATATAATGTCTGAAACAATTCTTACCAAACCATGGGCACTGGCCTCACTCTCGGTCACTAACCTGCGCGCTGTACCGGACCATGCCTCCGAACTGGTTTCCCAGGTCATGATGGGAACGCCGTTGAAAGTTCTGGACTTTAAGGACAAATTTTACCAGGTACAAACACCGGAAGGGTACCTTGGCTGGCTCGACGCCAAAGGACTGGTGCTACAGACGGAAGAAGAATTCGAAGCCTGGAAAAAATCGCCTCGATATTTCTACAACCGTATTTACGGCAATGCTTTGGCAATGCCCGATAATGTTGCTGATGTTGTCACTGATGTTGTTTTAGGCGATTTATTTGTTGCTGAAGGTGAAGAAAATGGCTTTTTAAAGGTAAAATTGCCAGATGGCCGTCAAGGCTTTGTCAGGCTGGAAGAATGCCTGGCCTTTGAAGATTGGATTTCATTGACACCCGATGTCGATGCCATCATCACTTACGCGAAAAAAATGATGGGTTTTCCTTACCTGTGGGGTGGGGCGTCCGGCAAAGCCGTCGATTGCTCCGGCTTTACCAAGCTGATATTTTACACACAAGGTCTTATCCTGGCCCGCGATGCCTCGCAGCAAGTGAAATACGGCCAGCCTATTGACATCAGCCGGCTGGAAAACCTCGAAAAAGGCGATCTGCTCTTTTTCGGCAACTCGGCGGAGCGTCCCGGCCATGTAGGCATTCATCTGGGTAACGGCGACTTTATCCACTCCTCCGGTCGCGTCCATATCAGCAGCATCATCCCCGGCGATCCGAAGCATGACCCCAACCGGAACTTCGTGGCAGCCAGGAGAATGGTGAATATGCCAGACATGGAAGGAATAGCCAGAGTAAAGAGCCACTCATGGTATTACTAAATTCCAAATTCCAAATTCCAAGCTCCAAACAAATCAGAAAATTCAAATTCAAAAACTAAATCGAAAATCAACCATCGATCATCGAAAATCAAAAATGAGAATCTCCCGTCAGGGAGGACATTATGGTAGCCCAGGACGTAAGTCCTGGGAAAATAAGAAGTCGCATCAGAATAAGAGTCCCGTTAGGGACGACAGATAAGAAGAATGAGATTGTAAACTGTAAATCAGTCAAATGTCGGGCAAAAATATAATTGGTCCTTTTTTATTAATAATTCTGATGATTCTGTCATCCTGCAGTTTAATCCCTTCAAACAAACAACAACAGCCATTATCACGAGATAATAACGAAACGCAGACGGAAGCAGAGGAAACGGATGATTCTTCTCCGGTATACGCCATGCTTGTTTTGCCTCAAAATCCGGCCCCGGGACAGCCTTTCCGCATCCTGGCCACCGGAGGGAAAAGCCTGCACAAAGCAAAGATTAAAATTGCCGGTCCTTCCGGGGAAATAGAATCTATGAGCAGCAAACAAAGCAGCAACTGGCCTTACTGGCAGCTCGACAATTTCAGTGGATTACCCGAAGGAAATTACAAGTCCACACTTTTAGTCAGGAAAAATGAAGTCTGCACATTGGAGTTTACTGTAGCACCGCCAAGGCAGGTATCGCGCGAAGGCAAGGTGTGGAAAACACAACGAAGCTGGGACAGCGGGATGGAGTCCCTTTATTCCGCCTGGGTCAATGCACTGTTCCAGGGCTGTGATGAACAATCATCCTGGTCGTCGCTCCACGAAGTAACCCAGGACAGCGAGCGGAATTTTCTCCATAACTATTTATTCATTGGTGAAGATGATCCTGAAAATAAAAATAAGGTGATCATGGAACCTGACTGCGCAGACAACCCGTTTTTCCTGCGGGCATATTTTGCCTGGAAACTTGGCCTTCCTTTCGGTTATCATATCTGCGACAGGGGATGGGTGGGGAGAAGCCCGCGAACCGGTCAATGGGTCACCAACGAAAACGCATCTTCAAAGAAAGATCCGGTACAGGCCTTCAATTCCTTCGTGCGAAACATGATGAATGGTGTTCATTCAGGCACAGCCCGCACGGCGTTGAATGATGAAAGTTCCGATTATTATCCCGTTCCGCTCCAACGGGAAGCCCTTCGCCCGGGAACAGTCTTTGCCGATCCATACGGGCACACTTTTATCCTGGTCAGATGGGTGGCCCAGACCAAAGACAATCCCGGTCTGTTGCTGGCCGTGGATGCACAGCCCGATAACACCATTGCCATCAAACGGTTCTGGCGGGGGAATTTCCTTTTTAACACGGAAGAAGTAGTGGGAGAGCCCGGATTTAAAGCTTTTCGCCCCATTACGATGGAACACGGCAAGATGCAAATGCTGAAGAATGAAGCACTGGATCCGGCTTCAGGGTATGTTCCTTTTTCGTTGCAGCAAAAAGATATGACGCGCGATGATTTCTATCTCACCATGGACCGGCTGATCAATCCCGAGCCGCTTGATCCCGAAGAAGCGCTGAACGACCTCATTAAGGCACTTCATGAGCAGTTGCAGGTGCGCGTCAAATCGGTGGCCAACGGTGAAGCATATTTCAAAGAACACCCCGGAGCGGTAGTCTCCATGCCGTCGAGCGCCAATGGCGTTTTCCTGGCCGGCGGTCCCTGGGAAGACTATTCAACCCCCAATCGCGATTTAAGGCTTTTAATCGCCATGGATGCGGTCCTGGGCTTCCCGGAAAGGGTAGCTGCTTTTCCGCAGGATTTCAAAGTTTCCAGGCATAATTCACCCGAAGAGACCAGGCAAAACCTGCAGTCGCTCCTTGAAAAGAAAGTTGCCGGAATGTCTATCACATACACCCGCTCTGATGGCTCACCGCAGGAACTGTCGATCGCCGAGATCCTGCAAAGAAAAGAAGCCTTCGAAATGGCATATAACCCGAACGATTGCGTGGAGGTCCGGTGGGGTGCACCTGAGAACAGCACCGAGCGGGCCACATGTAAACGACATGCACCGCCATACCAGCGAAAAACCATGGAATCGGTCAGAAAGTGGTTCACTCAGCGACTTCACCCACCTACTTAGAGTTCTGAGTTCTGAGTTCTGAGTTCTGAGTTTAAAATTTTTAATTTTTAATTTTTAATTTTTAATTCCTTTGTTCGCTTCCGTACATTTTTGTACGCATTAAGAACACTAACGCTATTTAAAATTAATTCAAATAGCTTTATTAAGACATTGATATACATACCGATACAATTTTTGGCATAATTTCTGAATAACATTTCCCAACTTCAATCAAAAAAATTACAGCCATGAAAAAGTTATTATTTATTGCATTAATGTTTGGTTTCCTCGCAGGAAACGCACAGACGAGCAGCCAACTTTACGGGCAAAACAGCACAAGCGAATCGGATCAGTATTACACCGACTATCATCCGGGATATCCTATCGCTTTTGACCAGAACTGGAATGCGATCAAAAAACCGTACATTGTCGATCATACGATCGCCTTTGACGTCAATCACAACGAGATCAGGAAAACGGACCAAATCGTTGATCACGACATTGCATTTGATGTGAACCGTAACACCATACGGAAGACCGATAATATTGTATCACCGGTTTATTTTGATTTGAACCGGTACAAGATCCGTAAGCCCTATTAATCATCCCATAGTTAAGGTTCTATTTGACTGCACCGGGTTTCTGATAGGGAGGATGAATTTTCACAGCGTTGTAAATCCGGAGAGAGTGCGGAAGCCGGCTCTCTCCGGATTTATTTTTATCAAAATATTTAGCCTAGCGAACCATAAGTATTCGTTCAAATTTAGTCTCTGAACCTGTCCTGATCACACACATGTAAGTCATTTGGTTCACACCCGGATCTCCGGAAAATGTATATTGATATGTTTTGCCTTCCTCTACAATGCCATCGAATAGGATAGCGGCACGCGCACCGGTGAGCGTATATATCTCCACCCTGGTATTTCCGTTCGCTGGAGCGGTGAATTCAATAATTGCATTAGAACTGAACGGATTTGGGAATATTTTCATTTCAAGGGATGAGACTTCAGATTCATGTGTGGCTTCTGAATTTATTAACATCGATTGCAGGTATTGATAATCCTGGAAATATCCGAAGGCACATTCATCAAATCCTTCATTGATTCGCGCGGCCGCATCAGCAATCGCCGATAATGTCGTGGCTCCGATGGCTCCTCCGCCGAGACCTGTATTGGCGAGAGCAAACAGATTATTGACAGTCGGGGTTATCGTACCATTCTGCGATAATACATTATAGACAGACAGTGGAATCGGATACTTAATATATGGACCGGTTACAGTGTCATTTTCACCATCGCATCCTGATGAAGCTGCACTGACCAATGTATCGCTATATATGTTAAGACTTCCAAGAGCGCTGTCAAGCCTGAGGTTTAATCCCAGGGTTATCGTCTGGGCCAGGAGAATATTATTGATTCGGCCATTCTTCATCTGTATACCGTTATGACTGGCGCAGGTGTTCAATCCCGTGATCTTTTTAGCCGGTCCTCCACCCGGAAGCAGGTCAATCACACATTGGCTATCACCAGATTGGAAGGTCATTTTATTTCCACCGGATCCGACAACAAGGTCGCCCGGCTCAAGCAGGCTTTCGATCAGTTCAGCAGTGCCCATACCATTGCAGAAAGTGCCGCCGGGATTGCCGTAGAACCCTTGCGTCAATGAGCAAAATTGAGAATCGTCACAGGGACCGATGAGGACCGTGGTACAAAGGGTGTCGGTCGAAAAGCCGCAAGGGGAGATACCCCAGTAGCATACCTCTGTGATGCCCGATCCAAAGGGATCATCCCAATCGCCGCCATCGGATCGGGAGTAAACTACATCAGCCGGCCCGCAGGGTGTCATAATTTCAGGAAAAGGAATCGTTACATTTTCTCCGCATTCGGCTGTGATGGTTTCGTGGATGACTTCCCGTGAAAGGCCGTTGATTATTTCCGGATTGGGATTTGGCAAATGAATGATGGTTTGTGTAGCTGTCGAAGTATAACCGCATTCATTGGTGGCCGTCCAGGTTCTGATCAACGTATAAGAGTCGGGACAGTCACCGGGAATGCTGTCGGTCACATAGGTCAGGACTGCATTTGGATCACAGGGATCATTGATTGAAGGTTCTGAAAATACAGGTTCATCCGGACAAATCACCGTTGTATCAGGTCCTGCCCCTGAAATGACCGGAGGACTGTCGCCTTTAATCTGGAATGTATCCGATACCGTAACCGGATCACAATTTAATGGGGTCAAAGTAACCTGCAAGATCCATTCGCCGCAATAAGGCACGGAAAGCTCAAAATCAAGCGTGTCGCCGGCAGGATTGACTGGTGGCCCGGCATATGGAGCTCCGTTCAGTTTCCATTCAAGAGTAACATTGGGATCAGGCGTAACTGCACGGTATTCAAAGTGAACGGGTGTCGTAAGTCCGCAGTTATCATCAGATTGTAAATCAGCTGAATACGTATCGTAAAATAAGTACGTTGTTTCAACATATGAATTCCATGGAGCACCCCACGAGTATCTTAATGAGTATATTCCCGGTTCGTCTACACTGAAGTTGGTGAGTTCTTCAGTCGGTGATTCGATAATTACATTTCCCGGTCCGGCAGTAACTGTCCAGCTTCCAGCATTAAGCGGAGGACAGCACCCGCAACCGTGCATATCAAGTGTTGAAGCTTTGGCTACGCTACTGACATAGGTTTCGGGAAAGACAGGATCAAAGCACCTTTTAGCCTGCTGGATTAGATATACACATAACCCTTCGCGATTGCCATCCGGATATGATTGTTTTACAACCACTGTTACCTGATCAAACTGCTGTGCGGCTGATTTATAATATCCCGGTTCAATATAGAAAGTTCTTATTTCAGGATTTTCGATGGCTTTAAGAAGTTGTTGGTCATTAAGAACCCTTATGGAAGCATTTTGTTGCGCCTGAGCGACTGTTACAGTCATGATCACAACAAAAACTAAAAGCCTGTAGATCATCAGCCTGTAAATAATTTTAGAGATTAAATTGTATATTGTTTTCATCATTGTAAATTTTAATGTAGAATTATTCTAAATAATAAGTAACAAAAATACCACCAGGTATGAAGGATAGTCAATTTCTTTAACATCCAGTTAACAAAATAGTTATACTATCTCATGACCTGGATGAAAAGCGCATTTCAGATCAACATTTAAAAAAATATCATCCAGACTGTAATTGGTATTTATAAATTGTTTTAACTTTGCAAAACAAAGTACTTTTAAATGAAAATCAATTCGACTAACCCCAATGAAGATCTCCAAGCTATACGGGAGATTATGGAACGATCATCAAAGTTTTTATCGCTTAGCGGATTATCCGGGATATTTGCCGGGATATGCGCTTTGATTGGAACAGCGATGGCCTGGTTTTTAATCCTGGGCAATGCAAATATCCGTTACCATGAATATATTCAGGGATCGGGAAGTCCATCAGCTTCAATTCTTAGCCTTTACCTAGCCATCGATGCCCTGCTGATCCTGGGATTTGCAGTTCTGGGAGCTGTTTATTTTTCATACCGGAAAGCGCGGAAAGCAGGTCAGGCCATCTGGACAGGTTCGGCCAGGCGAATGGTCATCCATTTGATGATCCCTTTGGTGGCGGGTGGATTATTTATTTTGATCTTAATGTTTCGCAACCACCTGGATATGATTGTCCCGGCCATGCTGATATTTTACGGATTGTCACTGGTCAATGCAGGAAAATATACCCTGGGCGAAATCCATTATCTGGGCTTGACAGAAATTGCCCTGGGTATGCTGGCCGGCGTTTTTATTCAGTACGGGCTTTTTATCTGGATGATAGGATTTGGTGTAATGCATATTGTTTACGGAATGGTGATGTTTTACAGGTATGAAAGATTAAGAATCTAGAATCTGGAAATTAAAAATTAAAAATTAAAAATTAAAAATTAGAACATTGGAACCCGGAACCCGGAACAAACAATAAAAAAAACTGTGAAATCTCCAATTGCAAACCTGCAGAAAGTTTTCGAAAGCCGGATCAGGCTTGGAATTATGTCGGCGCTCATGGTGAACGATTCGATTGACTTCAATACACTGAAGGATTTATTGGATATAACCGACGGAAACCTGGCCAGTCACCTGAAAGCTTTGGAGCAACAGGAAATTATTGTAGTCTCCAAACAGTTCATTGACCGGAAGCCCAATACATCGTATAAGGTAACCGACCAAGGCAAAGAGTTATTTCGTCAGCATCTGGAAGCACTTGAAAATCTGATTAATAATAAAAAGAACTATGGAAACTAAAGGAATTCAACAGTTTATGACCAGTTACAGCGTGAAGATGGTCATTGTAACGATATTGGCCCTTTTTCTTCTTATCCCTTCTTTTTTATTGCAGGATGTAATACAAGAGAGGATCAACCTGAGCGAAAAGGTTAAAGCAGAATTATATACCCAATGGGGAGGGAACCAGGTGGTTTCAGGCCCGGTGTTGAATATACCGTTTACAATAACGGAACAGGAGGAAAACGGGCTCACTACCCGTGAACGGAATGGTGTCGCTCATTTCCTGCCTGAATCTCTGGCAGCCGATGGTGTTCTGTTTCCTGAATCAAGGAAGCGCGGAATTTACGAAGTGGTCGTTTACGAAAGTAAACTAAGATTGAGCGGGACATTTCTGCAGCCCGACGTTTCGACGCTCGATCTTCAAGATTCCCGTTACAACTGGGGTTCAGCTTATTTTACCATCGGTATTTCCGACATGCGTGGTATAAAAAATATGCCGGAATTGGTGATCAACGGGCAGAAATGCAGTGTGGAACCCGGTGTTGCCGATACCGATCTGTTCGGTTCGGGAATTACTGTTAAAGCCGGTTCAATCGACCTTCATCAGACCATGAATTTTGAAATAGAACTGGTGTTGAACGGATCGGAAGACCTGTCGTTGGAAGCGCTGGGCAAAACATCGGCCATCACCCTGAAATCGGATTGGACACAGCCTGCATTTACCGGCGGGTTTCTCCCGGTCAACCGCCAGGTGAGTGCGGAAGGCTTCACGGCTGACTGGCAGGTGACCCACCTGAACCGCAATTTTCCCCAACAATGGATCGACGGAAAATACACGACACGCGATGCCAAATTAGGTGTTGAACTTCTTATCCCGGTTGATCACTACCAGAAATCGATGCGTTCGGTAAAGTATGCCATACTTTTCATTGCGCTGAACTTTCTCATCTTTATTTTCATCGAGATTAAAAGTAAAGTAAGGATACATCCGTTCCAGTATTCACTGGTGGCACTTGCTTTGCTGATTTTCTATGCTTTGCTGACATCCATCAGCGAACAAACCGGCTTCAACGTGGCTTACCTTATTTCGTCTATTGCCGTTACATTGCTCATTTCGTGGTACACGTATACCTTGTTGCGAAATGCCCGGCAGGTATCATGGGTGACACTTTTACAGGTCGGTTTGTACCTTTTCCTGTTTACCATTTTGCAGTTGCAGGATTACGCGCTGCTTGCCGGAAGCATCGGTCTGTTTATCATCCTGATCATCATCATGGGCGCTTCCCGGAAAATCAAATGGTATGCGGAATGATTGAACTATGATCTTTTTCTGAGCATCAACGCTGTAAAGAATGTCATCAGCAGGATGCCCAGCACAATGGCCCAGTTCGATACCGGGATGACTGCATCTCCGCCTCCGCAATCACCAATTAGCGTTCCTTCAATTAACTGCCCGCGTATTTCTCCTCCGGGTAAAAATGTTGAGTGGATATTTACATAAGTTTGGCCTCCAAGGAACATGGTTTCCTGTTCCGGGGTAACCGGAAAAACGTTGAAATAGTTACCGGAAGTTACCCCGACCGGAAAACCTGTCAGCGGAATGATAACCGGTCCGTTGACACCAGGGCCTGCAGGACCGTGAATATGAGCAGCTGTTACCAGACCGATCAATCCGTTAAAAGTGATCGTCAGGCTCAGGAGATTAGCAGCATCATCATAGGTTGCGGTAAATATTCCTGTAGCAGGCGATGCATTGGGCGGTACTTCGTTCATTCCGGTCAAACCTAACTCAAGAGCGGTAATGTCGCCGGATGTCGTCCCTTCTTTCACTTGCGATCTGATTTCTCCGCCCGGAAATGCCGTTGTGTGTATATTGACATACCATAATCCACAGAGTAAATCCGATTCTTGTTCCGGAGTTAAAACAAACGAATTCGAATAATTACCGAAAGTAACACCAGCAGGAAATCCAATCAGGGCGATCTGTACCCCACCATTTGTTCCGACTGGAGCTGGTCCATGAAAATGAGCTGCTGTGGTGGTTCCGATCAATCCATTGAACATCAGGGTAAAACTTAAAAGATTCGCGGCATCATCATAAGTCCCGATTAAGGTTCCTGTGGCTGGTGACGCATTTGGAGGAACTTCATTAAGCGCCGATAAGGCCAGATCGAAATTGTAGACGGTGGCATTTGCTTTCGCACCGAAGAATAATACAATGACGAAAGTTACCAGTAAATAACTGATAATAAGCTTGTAATACGGTTTCATAATTTCAGGGTTTTGTAAGACTTGTGGTTTAAATTATACATTATTTATATAACAAATTTAATGATGAAAATGTTTTGATCCACGTAGATAAAATGCCCTGTTCATTTTATCATAGTTGTCCTGATAAATTCCTCATCCGGGTATTATTTGTGTAAATAATAGTTTTTCAGCACATTATAAATTATAAAAAATTCTTGCTCACATAATTCAATGACAGTTGATTTGCAATATTTTTGCCGTTGAAAAAAGGTTAGATGCTAATTTATTTGTCCCTCTCCGGACTTTTTTTATCTGTAATTCTCTTTTACCAAAGTGCCAGGTTGTATAGTAGCAGAAATTGATCCGGATTCGTTGGTTTCCGAGGTTGGGAGTCTTTATCCGGATTCGGGGGAAATGAACGGGATTGCTTACAATCCCGGTTCAAACACGGTCTTCATCACAGGAAAGCTCTGGTCAAAGGTATATGAGATAGCGCTTGTGGAATAGATGCATAATCATCTTTTTACATCACTTAATCGATGACCTGAATAAGGCCTGTCTTTTTGTAAATCGTCAGCAAAATGTTTACCAGTAAAGGTATAATTTTAATGTGTGGTTTTAAAGGAAACAACAACTTAAAACCTCACAAAAATGGAAGAAAAGAAAAAGAAAAGCCGTCCGCCACAGAGGTGGTCAAAGAGATTAAACGTCGAACCAAACGTATTTTCTCACCCGAAGAAAAAATCCGCATCGTGCTGGAAGGTCTCCGCGGGGAAGATAGCATTGCGGCGATCTGCAGAAAATATGACCTTCAAATCAACACGTACTATTCCTGGAGCAAAGAGTTCATGGAAGCTGGAAAACGAAGGCTTAGCGGGGATATCACCCGGGAAGCCACTCGGGACGAAGTGTCCGATCTGAAAGCCCAGAACGACGATCTGAAGAAAGTGCTGGCAGATCTGTACCTGGAAAATAAGTCGTTAAAAAAAAGCTTGAATGGGTACGAATGAGAAAGAACGTGGAAACTAAGCGGTACATGCGGTTCTCCCAGCAAGAAAAACACGAAATTATCCGGTTGGTGGATGGTTCTGATCTGAGTGCCAACCGGACGTTAAAGGAGCTGGGATTGCACAAACGAACCTATTACAATTGGTATGCGCGGTATCTTGAGGGTGGATACGACGGCCTGGCCTCCAAAGCCAAAGGCCGTCGTCAGACCTGGAACAAGATACCGGCACAACAAAAAAACGAAGTAGTTGAGCAGGCACTGGAACATCCGGAGCTTTCGTCCCGGGAACTGGCTGTTCATATTGTGGACCACCATCAATGATTCATCTCTGAAAGCAGTGTTTACCGAATATTGAAAGAACGAGGGCTGATTACAGCTCCTGCACATATTGTCCTGAGCGCTTCGGATGAGTTCAAGGACAAAACCAGGCGAGTCAATGAGATGTGGCAAACCGACTTCACATACTTCAAAATCATCGGTTGGGGATGGTATTACTTGTCCACCGTACTGGATGATTACTCCCGGTATATTATTGCGCATGATCTCTGTGAAAATATGACTACAGATGATGTCAAACCCTCAGTATTAACGGCACTTCAGGTAACCGGCCTGACGAAAAATACAGCCCCCAGGCTGCTTTCAGATAACGGGCCCTGTTATATATCCGCTGAGATCAAATCGCTCCTCACAAAGCTAGGAATTAAGCCGGTCAATGGCCGGGCCTGTCACCCACAAACCCAGGGGAAAATCGAACGATATCACCGGACCATGAAAAATGTCATTAAACTGGAGAACTATTACAGCCCGGAAGAACTTCGAAGTGCCATCGCTGAGTTTGTTGAATATTACAACCCTCGCCGTTATCATGAATCCCTCAATAATCTTACACCAGCTGATGTTTTTTATGGAAGAGCAGAGCAAATCCTGAAAGAAAGAGCCAGGATTAAAAAAGAAACCATTAAAAGTAGAAGGAAAAATTATTATCAAAAAATCACCGAAAGGAAATCAATACATTTTAATGTTTAACTTTGAAGGAACTACACATATGAAATAAAATCATAATTGTGCAAATTGTTTTGAAGACGTACAGGCTCGCAATAGAATGATGAAAGAATAAACAATCATCAGAAAAAACGGCCTTGTATTAAATTTCCGGGATGGATTGGATTTGGTCCCGGTTCAATTTTACTCATTCCTTGCATTTTATATGAAATTGTTCTAAATTTGAGTCGAACACTCCGCATTCATTAATTCGATCTTAACATGTCTGGAAAGTTATTATTACCAGTAATGTTGGTCATGATGACGGTTGTCAGCGCACAAACACAACAGCCAAACCCATCCCAACAATCCCCGAAAAAAGAATCCATCCTGATCGATACGCTCGATCATCAGCTGGATTTCAGCCGTTATCTCATCGACATGCATGGATTCATCCCCTGGCCGTCCATCATCAGTGAACCCGCCCTGGGCGACTTCGGAATTGCTATGGCGATGGTTTTCATCAGTCCGAAAGCGAATGCAAGGGCCAAGGCCAATTACGTCTTTCCCGATATCACCGCCGTGGCCGGTATGTGGACGCTCAACAACAGCTGGGGGGTGGCAGCAATCCGGCAGGGAACTTTCCCGAAAGCACGCATGAGGTACAGGATAGCCGGTGGGTATGCTCCCCTGAATGTGGAATTTTACCGGACCATAAATACGGAGCTGACCGGAGAAAGAAGCAGGTCTTTCCTGTTTAACCTGAAGTCGGCCTTCGTTATCGCCGAAGCCAGTGAAAATATCTGGAAGGATAAGGTCTTTCTTGGATTGAACTACACCTTCGGCAGCACAAAGATCAGCTATGACCTGGATATAAACGACACCCTGCAAAGGATCATCGAGTATTTCCAGCTGGATACCTTGATTGACAAGGAAAAGCTCCGGTCAAACGTGGGCTATGCAGGGTTGTTTGCCGAATGGGACAGCAGGAATTCTATTTTCACGCCCGATAAAGGGATACGGTTCAGAGCCACCGGAAGCTTAGCAAGAAACTGGCTGGGCAGTGACAACGATTACCAGCAACTGGAGCTCTTTACCACTGTATTTTTTCAGCCGTTCAAACCATGGGTGTGCGGTTTTATGGCCGACTGGAACATGATTTCGGACAATGCTCCGTTCTATGTCCTTCCTTACCTGACTATGCGCGGATTGCCGGCAGCGCAGTACCAGGGGCAGCAGGTGCTGTCATTTGAGACAGAGCAACGCGTCGATATTTTTCGAAGATGGAGTGTGGTCGGCTTTGCCGGGACAGGTCGGACATACAGCACGAGCAAATACCTGGAAGATGATAACTGGTACTGGGCTGGCGGGGTAGGATTCCGGTATCTTATTGCACGGCTGTTCAATATCCGGATGGGCGTGGATGTTGCCCGCGGCCCTGAGCGGTTTGCCTACTATATCGTCTTCGGGCAGTACTGGGACCGGTGACGTGAATGTTCGCCGACATTTTCCTCGTCCAAAATATGAAGACAATAATTTATGATGTAGTGAAATTAAATCACCCGAATAAATTTAATTAACCAATTAAATCCTTAAGCCATGTTTCTTGAAAAATACAAGAAATTTCAGCGCATTGTCCAAAGCCAGATCCCTTCCACGGGAAAGAAGCCCGTAAGTGAAGAAGCCTTCGATCAGTTTACCGCCACCATCCTGGCTAACGACGCCTTGGATGTACCCGGAAAAATTTATTGCCGCGACGGTTTTGCTTATGTGAAAGAGCTCGATAAGCACACTTTCCAGATCATGGCATTCCAGATCAACACTTTCGGAGAAGGAGCTTTCGATGTAAAAATCAAGAAACTTTGCACGCCGTTGATGATAACCATCAAAACTCACAGTACGCATTTCTATTCAGGACATACGCTCAAAGATACATACATCACTTTTAAAGATTTTTATCTGGGCAGTCAATATTCCGGAAGCAAAGGCCCCTTGTGTGACCGGGAGAAGATCTTAAACTATTGCAGGGAACTCTTCGTGAGGCACCAGCTACATACCAGCTATCGCCATGGGATCATTTATAAGCTGATCGGGGCCAACTATATCTGCCATCATGTTGCCGAAACATTGAGTTATGCACTGGGAGCGCTCGACCTGTTCTGGTACACCAGGAAAAGCAGTTGCTGCTTCGTCTCCGGGTCATATTATATCGAAAACCGTCGCAAGTTAAAGATAGAAATATTTGATAATTTTTCCTTTGAACGAATGCGAAGCTATTTCAAAGTGCCCAGCTATGCAAAGATTGAAAGCAATAAGATTGACAAATTTAGTGAGGAATACAATCTGATGCAGTGGGAAGTCAATTACAAACGGGAGATTGAAAACTTTTACCTGCCGGTCGGTTTCCAGAAAATCGACAAAAAGAAATTCAATAAGGCCGCCAATGTGATTACCACGCAGCACATTGTGGAATACATCCTGAAAACTTATTACAACCGGATGAACACACATATTGTGACAAATACGAAGTTTTTGATAGCCCTTTTGATTTCCATTCAATCATATGCTTTATTATCTCAATCTTCCGGCGTTCGTTTCAACAGGATCACCATCAACCAGGGCTTGTCGCTTAGTTCGGTATATTGCATACACCAGGATGCAAAGGCTTTTTATGGTATGGAACCGAGGACGGACTTAATAAATATGATGGGAGCAATTTCACGATTTTCAGGTATGTCCAGGGAGACACAAACAGCATCACCTATAAATGGATAGAAATAATCTTTGAAGACCATCTTGGGAATTTATGGTTCGGCTCAAGAAAAGGACTGACAAGGTTTGATCCTGTGAAAGAAATTTTTTGGCAGTATTATGCAGATTCGAAGAATCCGCAAAGCCTTGTCAATGATACCATTACGGCCATGGCTGAGGATGCGGGCAATTATTTGCAGGCAGGAAAGAGTAAAGTTCTTCACAGGGACCTTAACGAATATCTTTAGAAACTGATTGGTGAATCAAAATAGTCCTATTCGTGATACTATCCCGGAGCATATCTCCATTGTTGTTTTTCAATCAGCTGCAGAAATTCTCTGTTTAAACCACTAAAATGCCCGTTCGGTACAATAGTTTTTGACGATTGTATACCTGGCTATAGTTTTGTTTCCTTAAAATCGCATTGAAATGAAGAAAAACCACTTTGCAATTTTCATTTTTGTGACTTTGCCATTGTTAATTTTTAGCCAGGCAAGTCCTGATTATTCCTGGAGATACTACCGTACCGGAAACACTGGTATTATGGGAGACTATTCAGAAGCCATATGGATCGACCATAACGGAAACCCTTATATTGCCGCTTATACACCCGGTTGGGAAGAAGGCGGATTTTCCAAGTACCTGCAGGCGGATAACCTTTGGGTCAACTACTCAAATCTCGAATTCCCGGTTATTGGAAGTGTATACGATGTTGGCTCTTCCAGGATTTCCGACATTGTCGAGGATTCCAATGGCATTCTCTGGATGTCAACCTGGAGGGGGATTTTGAAGTTCGATCCGGCTGTTGGAAGCAGTTCGTTGCAATTTTGGGGTTCAGATAATTCCATACATCCTGGCGGCAGGACAGTTGATATTGATATCGCTCCCGATGGCACCGTATGGGCTGCTATACTGTCTGTGGAATGGGGATTTGGCGGGCTGGTGAGTTTCGATCCGGCGACGAACGGATGGCAATACTGGGGTTATGGATCAACCGCAAATAACTGGCCCGGCCTGATCGGCCAGTGCGAGCATCTTTCGGTCCAGGCCAAACCGGGTGGAGGATACCTGGTATGGATCGACGGAGAAGGATGGAATACAATGATCACTTATGACAGCGACAGCCAGCTTTTCACGTTGCTGCCGCAAAACTATGAGACCGGTGAAGTGGTTTCACTTCCGGGCAATGATTGTGTCGATGATGAAGGTAATTTTTGGGCACTAAGGGTCACCCAGCCAGGCGATCCCTTTTCGCTCGATTACAGGCAGCCGGGCGGCACCTGGATCACGCCGTATCAACCGGCATCGGTCGTTTCAGATATCTGGGCGTTTAAAGCATTCGGGAACCATGAGGCTCTCATCGCAGGAGCGAACAGTGAAATATTTCAGTATGATGGCAGCAACTGGCAAAGTAAGGGGATATGGAGCGAAGGCGCCACCACTGATGCACTTGAAATCGATTCTGATGGAAATATATGGACCAGCGGAATAGGCGGGGCCGCCAGGAGGGACGTTGAGACCGGGAACTGGCAGCGCTACCGGATCACCAATACTTCACAAATTGATTATTGGGTTGAAGATATTTCCATCGATGATGAAGGTAAAGTTTGGATGACTGGTACTGCAGGATCGGGTGTCGGCGGATTTCAGATGTATGATGGGATCCGGTGGACAGGGTTCAATGAATCAAACTATGGCATGGGATTCCCCTTTCCATTCGCGACGGATAATGCGGAAGCGATCTGTTACCGCCCTTCGGACGGAAGTGTTGTGATCAATCCTATGTACAATTACCTTCATAGCTGGGACGGTTCTTCCTATACTTCATTAAATTACCCTGAATTCAGATCAAGAGGTCTCGTGGAAGATTCGCAGAACAGGCTTTGGAGCCTGGGAGAATATTATAGTTTGTATTATTATAATGATGATAATTCGGAATGGACATCGGTTCCATTTACCGGATCAGGATTAAACATCAGGAAAGATCCGGAAATGGCGGGAACTGTCTGGGCTTGCTCTTATTATCAGGTTTTACGAACAAATGGAACAGAGAACTTTTCAAAAGTTGTCGATGATTTTTCCGAGCTTGATCCCCAGAGTGATATGCTGACCTCGGTTATACCCGCTACGGGAAATATTGCATGGGTAGGATCGAACAAAGGATTATTCAGGCTGAATGCCGGCCAGGATTCATACCAGTTCTTCTCACCGGCCAACAGTGAGATCCCGGGTGAAAATGTCACTCCGCTTGCCGTGACCTCTGACGGGCGCATCTGGTTTACCAATTTCGGCAGTGTCGATACTACCCGTATCGGACTATGCTGGTACGACGGCAGCCAGTTCGGGATTCTTCCTGTCGAAGCTGGCGGATTGCCCCATTCACAGATCCCTGATCTGGAAATTAAAGAACTCAGCAACGGGTATGAATTATGGATGAGTTGCCTGAGCCAGGGCATTGCCGTGCTGGAGGTGATCACCGGTACAGTTGGCATCTCCGGTAATAATATGGAAGAAAAGAGCGGATCGATGCTGGCTTATCCAAATCCAGCCACCAACAAGGTAGAGATCGTAATTCATAACCAGGATATGGAAAATGGGCCTGTCGTGTTTTCTGTCTACGATCTAACCGGAAGAATAGTGAGTGAGCTCTACGGCATATCTTCCGGAGACGGTCGCTATTCTGCACATTGGAACCTTGACGGACCGGATGGCAGGCGCGTTGTTCCAGGCATCTATTATGCAAAGATGCAGGGTAACCTAAAAGTGCCTCCTGTGAAGATCATTGTACAATAGAATTTTCCGTTTCCATAAGTTTTAACGGAGTCAAAAACAATTTCCACCGGCCGATAGCCGATCGGGTGTTATAAGACCTTTCATGTCAATTGAAATCTGCCATTAGCAAACTCGGCCTGAATTATTTACACATATATTTTATTTTTATGTGAAAATAAAATTTAGATAGTTTAAATATTTAAATGTCAACGGCGTATGAATGGATTTAGATTGATACTGTTCAGTGCTGTTCTGACGCTGTGTAAAACGATATCTCCGGTTTTTTCACAGATCACTGCTCCCAGGGCATGGGCGGAATGGGAGGAAACAGATGGGATCATTATCCATCAGCCTAATTTTTACCTGCAGCAGGATCCTTCACCGGTCGAATTGATGATAGCAGAAGAGTGGGACAGCCTTTATCTTGACCTGATCCGGGGGCTGGTGGCGGAGGGCGTGAAGATCTATTACATTCTTGATACAAACGACCGGCCGGAATACCATTCGGGAATCCTCGACACCATGAACCTGAAATACGGGATTGATATCCATCATCCCGATTTTCATATCGTTTTCGGCTGCAAGCAAAATTACTCCAATCTGACAAAATGGACTCGCGATCATGGGCCGATGAATGTATATAAAAATGGGGCAGATAGCTTATATTTCTATCTCTTCAGGGATGATGCGTGGGGAGCAGGAGGGGTGCTCAGGGATTATCTGGGCATGCCGGATACGGTATTTTATAACGCCAGTTCCGGAAACACAGCCTCTGATGGGGGAAATTATATCGTGGATGGAAATTCTATGGGGATCATCAACGGAGGACCCGGTGCAGTTTTACCATTACTGAAGGATTATTTTGGGCTGGATACGGTTTATTCGCTTCCCGATTACCTTGATCATGCTGATTATTATGTCAAGATGTTAAATGAAGAAATCCTGATCATTTCATCCCAGGACGAGGAAAACTATACATACGGGACTGAGCCTTATACGTATGAACAGGATTCAGCCATTCTTGAAGGGATGGTCACATTTTTCCAGGAGCAGGCTACATCCCAGTTTGGGCGACCGATGAAGGTGTTTAAGGTTACCAATCCCCCTTCCATGCGTGACGACTCCTTGCAGTTATGGTGGTACACGCAATATGCATCGTATACAAACGCTTTGATGGCCAATCGTTCTTTGTTTGTGCCTCAATTCGGTGTTAAGGCGAGCGACAGCACAGCCCTAGCAATATACACACAGGCAATGCCCGGATATACGATTATTCCTGTCTTTGCCCGCCGGGGAGCTGCGGCAGGGGGAGGAGTGCATTGCCTCACCAATTCTGTTGCAGCACAAGAACCTGTATTCATCAGGCATTGCTGGTATCGTGATACAGTTGCACCCGCTGCGGGGTATGAAATTGTCGCTGATATTCAAACCCGGACCGGGATTAAAAATGCATACGTCTTTTGGTCGACCCTACCTGAAGGTCCTTTTCAATCTGATCTCATGCAAAATATTTCGGATGATGTCTATTCAGTGACAATACCACGTCAGGATAATGTGACCGGTATTTATTATTATATCACGGCAGAATCTAATTCCGGGAAGACGGGAAGAAAACCGATGACCGCACCCGGTCATACTTACCATATCTCTGTTCAGGGCGGTGCTCCAGGATGGATAAGTCAGCCTAAACTGATACAGGGGAAACTGAAAGTCTTTCCAAATCCGGCATCAGTGCAGGTGACTGTCGATTGGTCAGCTGTCCGTTGGTCTGCAAATACAACCATTATACTTTATCTCTATGACATGCTGGGGCAGGAAATATCGCGGCAAGCCTTGAGTGCCGTGGAAAATGCCATTACCCTTGATGTTTCATCCATTCATCCCGGCCAGTATTTCCTGGTGTTGATGGGTGAGCAGGGTGAATTCATCTACGAGAAATTGGTGATTGGACCGGGTCGGTAAATGGGCCCTGGACGGGGGAAGAGCAAGCGATGTGTCCAATAAGCGCATGATACCTCCGAAATGTTCGTCGTCGGTTCCGATGTATATTTCGACACTGTCAGCGGCAAGTTCCCTGATCGCAATGCCCTCTGCTTTCAATCCATCCAGGGTTCCAAGCCGGTTGTTAAGATTCAGTTCGACTTCCGGGGTTCCTTCCGAATCTTCCTTAATCATTCCGATTTGCCATACCACACTTCGGTAAGGACCGTCATCGTCCCCCGAATCAAATGCCGACACAACGTAAATGTATCCTTCGTTATCCACCTCCATAGCTACAATTGGCCGTGCTCCCGGGCCTACTGGATCTATAGCAGTATATGTCACCTCTTTGAATTCCCCGAACGTCAATGGATAAAGCGTAATGTTAGCCCACCGCAGTTGTGTCGATGGATTTCCTTCTGCACGCTCAGCATAAAGGAATACAAGTTCTTCTCCAACTTTGCACACTTCCGTGGCTTCGACATTGAGTATTTCAACCGGCCAATCCGTGTACGAGAGTATTGCAACCGTGCCAGCATTATATTCTGCAAGAAAGATCCGTCGATATTGCACGCCTTCCTGGCCGCTTTCCACAAAAAGGAATTCCTTACCGCCCGGGATGCTGCATATACTTTCCATGTCACTTGAAGGGCCTGAAGGACCGGGGAAATCAACATCAACCGGTTCCCAGATAATCCCTTCGAGTTCTGATTGGGGGAGCCGGATCAGGCTGACCCTGGGCCAGTTTGCTTTTTCTGCATTATTTTTTGCATCGTGCAAACCTATGAAAAGGTCATCCTCAACCCACGCCAATCCACTCAGATCAGGCAAAGTATCCGGATAGATCATATCCCCTTCATCCTCAGGATTTGAGCATGCCGCCGTCAGAAATATGATAGCAAGAAAAAAGTTGACAAGACTCAGATTAACTTTTAATCCATTTCCGTTCATGATAAAACAATTAATTGACCAAGATACATAATAAATTTCAATGTAATATGTGGATGCAGCCTCGTTAAAAATGGCGGTCAAACTGCTATGAACGGTAAGTTATATCCTTGATCTCAAAGATAAGGTCTCCTTTGGGACGCTTCAGCACGACTTTGTCGCCGGCTTTTTTGTTGGTCAGCACCCTGGCCAGGGGCGATAAAAATGATATTTTCCCCCGGGAAGGATCTGTCTCGTCAACGCCCACAATTTGAAATGTTTGCATTTCACCGGTTCCCTCGGTTTTAATGGTCACCGTGGCGCCGAATCGTATTTCATCAGTTGGCTGCTCTTTGGTGTCAATGATCCGGGATTCGTTGATCCGGTCGTTCAGCAGCTTCAGTTTTGCAGTGATAAAGTTCACCGCTAAGCGCCGCTCATTTTCACTGGAAATGTCCAGGTTCTTTATTTCATCCAATAATGCCTGCCGTTCAGCCAGCAGTTCATCCATTCCCGCCTGGGTCACGTAGTTGGGGACACCCGCCGGCAAATGGGCCCTGGGCGGCACCATCGGCACTTCTTCCTGGTCGTCTTCTTTGACAAATCCTCTGCTCATGGCTCTTGATAATAAATTGTAAAGGTAAGAGATCGGGCGATATTCTGATCAGATGATTGTACGATAGCAGGCACCCTGGTCAAAGAATAATATTCACTATATTTGTAAGGTGCAATAAATCAGAATCATCTAAAAATCTAAATTCTACCACCATGAAAAGACATCTTCTGTTTTCGCTGATCGGTGCAGTCGTCATTTTTATCTGGCAGTTCATTTCGTTTGCCATGCCTAACTTCCACAATCCAACCCACGGGTACACCCCTGCGCAGGATGAAATTTTGCAGAAATTCCAGGAACTTGGTCTAAAAGAAGGCATTTATGTCCTGGGTATGCCAGATCCGTCTTCTTCGCGTGAAGAAATGGAAGCGACCATGAAAAACTATGAAGGAAAGCCCTGGGCCGTCATCAACTACCAGATGAATAATTCCATGGAAATGGCCATGCCTATGATCCGGGGCTTCCTGGTCTGCTTTGTGATTTCATTTTTGTTGTTTTGGATTTTCCTGCAGCAAAATGAGGCTACCCTCAGAAACCGGATTTTTATTTCGCTTTCTGTAGGAATGATCGGATTCTTCTTCGTGCCTTATACACGTTTTATCTGGTATAAAGAACCTGATATCTGGGCATATTTTGCAGATGCCATAGTGCCCTGGTTAATCCTGGGTTTTATCGGGCATAAAATGGTGCCGGTAGCTAAAAAGACAAATGGATAAATTCTTCCGTAGCTTTTCTACCTTAAGCAATTTCATGTAAGGCCTGGAAATTAACAATATCCGGTACTTCGGCAAATTGTCGTAAATAAACAGCTACTACTTTCGTTTCGGTCAGCAACTGTTGCATTTTCTGACCAAACAAGGGATCTTTCAGGACATCACAAGTCAGGCATAAGGTCATCTGCCAACTGACCTTGCCTTAATGGCTCCATTCATCCAAATTGATTTACATCAAATTAACAAGAAGATATGTAATAAATAACATAAGATTAACAATAATATATTTGGAAAACCGTCTCACATGTAGTTAATTTTATGTGATCTAAACTATTGTCTTAATTCCTCACAAAATTCACGAAATAATTTAGATGCCGGCCTTGAAAAGGTTGCGGCGAATCCAGTCTTATTAGTTAGTCTTAACAATTTAAAACAAGAGAAAATGAAAAAAATCATGAATGTTGCAGCCATTGCTGCGTTATTACTTGTTATAGCAGCATGTAATAAAGATGACGCTTCCCCGGCAAATAATTCCAGCCAGGGGGAAAACAAACTTAAGAACTCTGTTACCAGACCATTTAGTTCTAACACCGCTGGTACGATTGCTATCGTCTATAGCGAAGACAATGATTGTTATCCTGATTTTGCACAAGTTCAATTTATCGGATCAGGAACCGGAACGCATATTGGCAACCACACCAGTGAATGGCATGTTTGTTCGAATCCACAGGGTGGTTTGGAAGGAACCTTTTATGGCACCTTCACTGCTGCTAACGGCGATAAGATTTATTTTAGTCAACCGGACCCGGGTGTTTTTACAATAGATGAGTACGGAAATGTTACAGGGGAATTTGATATCACGGGCGGTACCGGGAGATTTGAAGATGCAACGGGCCATATCAACACAACCGGGGTTGACGATTTCGTAAATATGACCTTTGATATTAATAGTGAAGGGTATATTACTTATTAAATTTAGCAGGAACATTTTTAATGCAATGTCGCCCGATCGCCTGATCGGGATATCGACCGATGAAAAAAGCCCGGTACCGAGTCTTCGGGGCGGGCTTTTTTGTTGCTCCCCTAATTTGTCAATCTTGCATCCGGGTGACTTCTTCTCTGCAGGTATAAAGTGTTGATTTTATTTAGAATATGGGGACTTTTATAATTAAAGAAGACAGTTGTTGTTAAAAAACTGTAGCTATATTTGCTATTCAAGGCAAACGGAGCAAACATGAGAATGACAAAGTTTAAAAAGAGATGGGGCATCATTTTGTTATTGCTGGCCGTCATTGCCATACTGGCTTTTTATCCCTTGCCGCCGCAGGCTCCCATCCAGTATTACGATAGGCAGAGTGGGTTGCTAAAAACAGAACAAGTGGCTGGAGAAAAGTGGTTGGTTTGGCTGTATAATAATCCTGTTGGCGAAGCAACCCTGTGGGCCCTGGCGAAAAGAAAAGTTGTTTCCTCTGTGTACGGCAACAGGATGGACCATCCTTCATCGACCAAAAAAATACAACCTTTTATTGAAGAATTTGAAATCGACATGAGCACGGCCCAAAAACATGAGTTCAACACTTTCAACGATTTCTTTACCCGGAAACTAAAGATCAACGCCAGGCCTGTGGATACTGACTCAACTATAGCAGTGTCGCCTGCCGATGGAAAAATTCTGGCCTATGCCGATATCAGCAACAGCGATTTTATCATCAAAGGATACCGCTTTGATATTTTTTCATTTTTGAAGAATGACACCCTTGCCCGGAAATACCTTGATGGCACCCTGGTGATCATCCGGCTTGCCCCTTTCGATTACCACCGTTTCCATTTTCCCATCAGCGGAAACGTGTCTCCAATTACCAGTATCGATGGTGATTATTATTCCGTCAATCCGCTGGCTTTGCGCAAAATGACTGAAATTTTCTGCCTGAACAAAAGAGAATTTACCATCATTTCGAACCCTTTGTTTGGAGACGTTGTCATGACCGAAGTAGGTGCAACCATGGTAGGAAGTATCGTACAGACTTATACCGGTAAAGATGTAAAAAAAGGGGAAGAGAAAGGGTATTTCAAATTTGGAGGTTCCACGGTAGTGCTGATGTTTGAAAAGAACAAAATCCGCATCGATGAAGATTTATTGACCAATACTTTAAAGGGTTATGAAACAGTGATCAAAGAAGGAGAAAGGATTGGGGTATCTATAAAATAAGAAGCGACATGTTTATCTCCCGGTCCGGTTTGGCATTTTTAAATGTAATATCGCCTGATCGGGATATCGCCCGATGAATAGGCCCGATCAAACTAATAGCAGACGGGCTTTTTTTTTCTGCCCTTATTGCTCAAATCTGTATCCGGGCGACTTCGTATGAAGATTTTTTACTCGCAATTAAGCACCACGGTTTAACCGATGGTGATTTCATTTATGAATTCGTCACTGATTGATCCAACGGGAAGCTGAAGTTCTCCGGATATATCCGTAATTATCTCCCGGATACGGTACCCGGGCAACTTATCTAATAAAGAAAGGGTTAATTTGTGCCGGAGTTGAAATAATCTCAATCGCTGGTTCTCATTAAAAGCATACTGGTTATAAGCTGTTCTCTCCTCCAGATAGTGGTAAGGGACCCTGGAAACCTGCCTGAAAAGTTTATGACTATATTCTATGGATTCTTCATAATTCATAGTAAAATGTGACCAGTTAGCCCATGTCCCTTTGATTTGCCACTTTTGTCGATATTCTGGCATGGCAAGATCGCTGAAAGGAGAAATTAATAATGGAAAGAGAAGATAGCTTGATGATGCGCGCCTGATTTGAAGGTTATCAATAAAGCGTGCTGTATTATTGACTGTTTCAGGAGTTTCTCCCGGAAATCCCATAATGTATGTCATCAGTACATTAATCCCATGCTGATCCATTAATTCTATTCCTTGTTTTATCTTAGCAAGGCTCTGGGCTTTATTCATCCTTTGAAGCTGACCTTCATCTCCTGATTCGACGCCTACCAGTGCAATGAGTAATCCGGAACGTCTCACGAGATCAATATTCAGTTCATTAATGGTGGAAGCCCGCAAAAATCCAATCCAGCGCTGAATCTCAGCATCGATGAAAACTTGAGCGACTTCCTTAAGCCGGTTGTTATGAATAAAGATGTTGTCATCTGTGGCATGGAGGATGGAAGACGTATTTTTTATCCTGGGCACCAGCATATCCAGTTCTTTTCTCAGGCTTTCCTTTGACCGCAGAAAGATGTCAGGATTTAAACGGTAAAAATCACAATACCTGCATCTAAAGGGGCAACCGATGGAGGTCCGTATAGGAATCTGTTCCGGTAATTCATCAATAAGATCCCAACGGGTAAAGTCTGCGTTGTAATCAACCTCTTCAGGCTTCCTCCTGGTAAAGAAGAATTCACCTGAGCTATCCGGAAGCGCCAGGTTAGGAATATGTTCAAAGGAGAAATTTTTACCTTTTTGGATTTCTTTCAGAACCATTAACAACGATTCCCTTCCATGCGGCGCCACAACAAAAACATCAGCGTCAAAATCTGAACTGTTGGCATGGAACAGCAGCTCAGATGAATTATTTGCCAGTTCCTTCTTGCCGGCCGCAAATTCGTAAAACTGGTAACTTTTCCAGACATAAATCCCCCCGGCTATGATTACGGTTTCAGGAAGGTACTCGCGGATTTTTTTTAAATAATTTTTGAGCGAATCATTACTGAGGATCATTGTTGTTGACAGGCATACTGCAACTGGAACTTCGGAAGCAATCAGTTCCAGCGACTCCTTATTGCATTCATAAGTAAGCAGCGTATTATAACCCTTTTCCCGCAGCAATCCCGCAAGGTAAAATCCTGCTGCAGGCATCATATTTCTTTTAGATGGAATCGGGTGAATATTCTGCGTGCTGAAATTATTTTTGGCTAGGTCAAGTAAGGTGGAAAGCGTCAACTCCCTTCCGCTGCCGGATAGTAACATCCTGAAATCCAGGTGATACTGCTTCTCATCCACCATTGGGGCTATTACAGCGACAGTCCTGGTCATCTTGGTTATGTTAAGTATTTCCATTTAAAGATAGGTAAATAAAATAAACTTCAACATAATTCAATTCGTAGGCTAAAGATGACCTGCACCATTAAAATTTATTCCGAGAACTCGTTTTTAAACCCAGCGATGTGGCCTTTGCATCCGGTTGCGTCGGTCACCACCATGATTCCACTTAAATAAAAACCCTTCACTGGCTTCAGATTGGGCTGTATAGTCAAATCCGAATTCACCGACAATGGAAAAATACCTGTTCAGGTGATACGCTGGCCGGAAGCCTGCCGAATACCAATTCATTACGTTGGTAGGCGATTGGCCGTTGTTGAGGTTTTGGTAAACCAGCACACTCAGCATTGAAAACTTTTCATTTATATCCACCTGAAGATCATTCACTATCCGGAATCTTCTGAATTTGCCGACCTCTACAGGTATGCCGGAAACGGGAACCAGGCCCAGGGGCTGTTCCATAATCGCTTTATAGTTTTCAGCGGCCCCGGTACCATAAAACAGGTTTAACCGGTTTCTTCCCCCCCGTATCTGAACTTCGTGGAACAGCCCCATCGACCAGCCCTTATCGCTTTCAACATAATAATTCCCCTGGTCGGTGACCACCGAATCCCCTGTAAAAGCTGACCAGTCAAACGTAATGCCTAACTTTCCCCAACCAACAGGAATGGAATATAAGCAAAAATCCAGGGTTGTTTTATTCAATACAAATTCATTTTCAGGATGAACGCTTCCGTTTGAGTTCAGTTGGTCAATAGAACCTCCCAAAAAAGCTGCCGACAGTTTGATATCCTTCCACAGCACCAGATCCTCAAATCCGCCTCCAAATCCGCTCATGTCACGGTACCAGAAATCGATCATATGGACATCGTAACGGTCGTAAAAACGTTGGCCTGCCCAGTAGGCCAGTTCTTTCCGTTTTTTATGGATTCCGTTTATTCTGACATATGCTTCCCTTACCGAGGTAGTGGTTGTAAAAGCATTGCTATTACTTGTCGGCGTCACAAAGGCCAGTCTTAAATTTGTCTCGAACCGGGCTTTGTTCGTATCTAACGTTGTGTACCGGAAGAGTGCTTCAATATAGGCCTCAGCCTCATTGCCCAGACGGTATTTAGCTTCTGAACAAGGTGCTTTAAAAACATCCAGGGGGCCTCCTTGTCCGTCCAAACCGAATCCCGATCGAAAATAGCCATAGAACCCAAAATTATCGGCATTCTGTGCAGATGTAGTAATGCTCATGATAAGAAGCAAAGAAATCAAATATATACCCGAGGATTTCATCGATTATTGTATTTGATTGCACACGAAATTCAACATACTAATTTATGGATATAATCTGATCTAACATAAATAATTATAAGGTTTTATGCAAAAAATGATCAGACGATATCCCGAACCGACGATCAGTCGATGATACATCGAATATTTAATGTACCATCGAATATCGCCTGATCGGGATTTCGCCCGATGAAAAAAAACCATCGGCTTCAGCCGTGGGCTTTTTTCTGCTCCCCTAATTGCTCAAAGTTGCAGCCAGGCAAAATATTGAGAATATTCATCTAACTTAATAATTCATTGATCCACCAGGCCAATCCAAGAATGCCAGCCAGGATCGGGTAAGTAAACGGACTCGCAAAATTAAAAGTCCAGCCCATCCATGCATCTCTTTTTGGCACAATTACTCGATGATCAGCGGGATCGAAATAAAGAAAACCCCATATATAATGGTTAGGCTGGTTTTCGTCCAGTTCGCTTTGCCTGTAATATTTTCTCATGATGCAAGGTTAACGTGAACTTATTGAGCCTAAAGTTACTAATTATATTCTTGCTTTTTCAATGCTCAGGCATTTATACTTGATCATTCTGCCGGAACCCGAAACGCTTCCGGTTTGCCTGGTCTTCCTGCTGCTGGCGGAATTGCTCGAGTTGGCGGAGGTACTCGAAGATGAGAATAATTTGTCGATCATGTTCGATATCTTTCTTTTTAATCTGTTCCAATTTGCGTAAGATTTCAGAATGAGTTTCAAGTAATCTTCGTAATTGAGTAAATACCCGTATGATTTGTATATTTACCAAAATAGCCCGGTCGCTGTTCAAAACACTCGACAATATAGCAACGCCTTGTTCACTGAAAACCAAAGGAGGTTTCCTTAAGCCCATTTTCTCTTTATTGGACATCACAATTTGTGATTTCCAATCTTCCATTTCTTCTTTGCTCATGATCACCTCTTCCGGGATCATCATTTCATTCCTTTCATTCATAAGTCTTTGATTTAAGTAAAAACCAGATTGTAATACTGGTCACAAAATATTACCAGTTAGTTTTATTATTTATCCGGTTTTTCAGAAAATATACCCGGTTGGTTGATGAAAAATTCAAAAAATCAAGAAACGGGCAAGAGGGGGATGGATCAGACGAAAGAGCGATCAAGCGATCAGTCGATATTGCATTGAATTTTACATCGTCCGATCGACTGATCGGGATTTCGTCCGGTTAAAAAAGCCCGTCGGTTTTCACCGCGGGCTTTTTGCTGCTCCCCTGATTGTTCAAAGTTGCAACCAGATTACTTTTGCTCTGCAGATATAAAGTGTTCATTTTATGGATCTTCTATTTAACAAGAACCACAGAGTATCGATCTTTATGACCTGAACCGACTCTTTATATACGATAATCTTTAAGTGGTTGAATCTTTTACACACTCCCCAAAAAAAATTATTAATCGGTCGGTCGTTCATCAACCATCTTCATATGGGGTTTTAATGTCCTTGACGATTTGATGTATCTCACGCTACCCTTGACTGCCATTGTCTTCCCACACAGGCTGTGATCCGTTGACAGGCGAAATTATATCCGGTAAGCCAGGTTAATATGGGGTCAGATTTATAACCAATTTGTTATTAATTTTGAAGAAAGATGCCGGAACTAGATGCGATCACCGTTTACACAAAAATTTTCACACCCTCAGTCTTAATGATTCTGCTGAATAGCCAGTACCAGAGCTTTTAAATCATTGAATTGGCTTTGCAACTCATTGTGCTGGGTTTGCAAATAATCAATCCGTTCATCCCTGGCGTTAAGCAGGGCTTGTTGCTCCTGTAGCACTTTTGTAAGCACAGGGATCATGCCTGAATAATTGACAACTTTAAATTCTATGGGTTGTTCTTCCCCTTTTGCAGGGTTGAGTTTTACCAATTCCGGAAAGACGGCTTCAATATTTTGAGCTGTAAATCCATATTGCATGCAAGTGGGCAAATTCAATGCTGTTAATTCCTGCTTGAAGTTATACGTTTTAATATCCAGTTGCATTACCTTATCTAACGCATTATGCAAAGGCTGAATGTTTTCTTTCAAAATTTCATCAGAAGGCAAATAACTTCCCGTGCAATAAATATTTCCCGAAAAATAAGCAGCATAGCCTGCTGTTGTTGCATAAGCATAAAGACCCCATGTGCCGGCACCGGTTCCTGATGCAACTATATTGGTTACTGTGCCTCCGCTATACGAACCGTTAATATAGGCAGCTGAATAATCGGTTGAGTTTATATGCAAATCATAAGAAGGTGCTGTTTTAATACCAAGCCTGCCTGAGAGATTAAGATTTGAATACATATCAACCGGACCATAAATGCTCGAAGTACCTCCCGAGGCACAAAAACTGATACCGCCTCCCCAATATTGTAAATACAAAGTACTGGCTCCGCCATTCCCACGAGCCATAATTTCATTATTATCACAAACCAGGTTGTAGGTATTTGACTGACCTATCTGGAATGCACCGGTTGTGGCGATACCTACTAAACTTGTGTTTTCTACAGATAAACTTGCATCAGGGGTTGTTGTTCCGATGCCGGCTCTCCCTCCGGAGAAGGAAATATCAGAACCGCTTGATAACCATTGACTGTTCATAATAGCCCAATTCGGGACGGCAGGTATCCCTCTGTTGAAATAGAAAAAGTTATCATCCGTGCAGAATATCATTAACCCGGTTGCCGGAAGGACAATCGCATCACGCTGCGCAGCGCTCATACGGGGAATAAGCATCCCTTTGCCGGTTGATTGCACATCAAGCATGGCACTGCTGTTTGGTGTATCGGTACCCATACCCACACCCTGAGAAACAACATTCAGTGCATGGCAAGTAACACACAAAATAATTAATATTGATTTCATAAAATATTGTGGATTAGGTTGAGACTAAGACAATTTCGGTAAAATTAGTATTGAATATCCCGCATTGGATAATAATTAACGCTTCTTTAACAATAAAACTGCTTCGGTTTAAAAAATGATTGCCCTTCATTCGATTTACTGCATACGCTGGACAAATTGACCAGTCTGCGCCGGTTTATATTGACTGCTGCATATATCAAAAAATGAATCTTATAACTTGTTGAGAAATGACCGGCATTGATTGGTCAAGGTAATTGGCTTGTTCAATCAGCCGACTGAATAAATTCATCACATTGAATGATTCACATAGTAGTCTAGTAATATTTTCCTGGAAAGTGTATCTGAAGTCACGGTGTCGACCACAATATCACTGACACAGCCTACTCCTTTCACGAAAGTGCGGTACCTGAGTCTAGGATAGATGTAGTAGTCGACATGTGCAGTGGTCCAACCACTTACCAGGAGAAGGACAGAGTCTTTTCCATTAAATGTCTTGCTTTTCACAGTTACTAACTGGTTTTGCTGATCATATCTTCCATCAAACCAGGAAATCCAAAAAGTATATCCAACTGTTTCAGAGAGGATTGGCCATAATTGTTGAATTCCATCATGACTAGTCGATGGATAATAAATATCCTCAACAAAGTAATATCCATATATTGGATGACCATTAATGTATGGCACCCTGGCAGGATCAGAATACCTGTCCGGTTCTCCATCAATCTTGTACGAATGGACAATATAATCATCGCTGGTAGTATCAAATAAAATGATAGAATCATTATAAAGATATTTCCACCAGGAATCTGGATAAACAGGATAATAGGCACCTGGCTCAATGACGGGTGGGTCAATCTCTTTCTGACATCCCGCACAGATAATTAAAAGCAGTAATATAAAGTATCTGAACTTCATCATGCTACCTGCAAATCGGCAACCAAGTGTTTACCTGTAAAGGTATAAATTTATTATATGACGTTGAGGAATATAAAGTTGCATCCACCGCAATCCCCTGGTATAAAAAGAAAAGGGAGACAATTTTGTCTCCCAGTCGACTTCGGCTCCCCTAACTTCGCTATTATCTAAATTATGTAGGCAGGGTGTGATGGTAAGTTGCTGGTGGTTAGGGTAATAAATTGTTTTGTGGGTAGGAGGAGGTGACTGAAAAACCGATGATGCATATCATCCAAATCTTTTATTGCCGATTCATCGAGTAATTTCTGATATAAATCAGCCCAATGTTAGTCGAAGGAATATTTGATGGATTCTTCGGAGATTGGTTGAGAAATATTTACTTTGATCTCTTCACCATATAAAACATGATTTAATGTTTGAAAGTATATCACTTTGAGAGTAGGAATAATTTGCTGAATGTCAGTTAAATAAATTTTATTTGAAAGTATATCAAAAGCAGGAATAAACGCAGCTTTTGACTCTAACGAAAATTCAACTGTAGAATGTGGTTCAAGTTCTATTAATTCTTGCAACCCACCGAAGCTAAATAAAATCATTTTTTTACACTATTAACCGACTAAAATCGGATTTTATAC
>AMWB02005443.1_pt1 | contig 59715 bp, 67 predicted proteins | sample 200311 | NCBI WGS metagenome assembly AMWB02 (sample SAMN02737377, study PRJNA173069) | bioreactor metagenome | biome: anode biofilm in microbial fuel cells | place: USA: California | collected 2010-12-16 | reverse complement strand
TTCAGCTTTAGTTACCTGATGAGGATTACCTGTCGTTGTTAATCTATGAGCACTATTAGCTACAATAGCCGCCGCCTGTTCTGGAGTTATACCAACCTTAGCCGTATTAAGAGCTACTTCGGTAGTAAAGTCATAATTAGGTACATTACTAAGTCCTACATCAGCTTTAGTTACCTGATGGGGATTACCAACTATAGTAGCCGTATGTGCTGTATTTAAGTCAACAGCATTAGATATTTGAGTAGTAAAAGATTCTGTGGTGGCATCTAGTATAGACTTATTAGCATGAGTATGACGATTAGCTGTATTAAGAGCTACATCAGGACTATTACTAACCCTAGTATCAGTAAAATATAAATTGGTACCTTCAGCTACATTCGTAGTTGTAAGAACTACAGTACCAGTCTGACCATTAACACTTAAAATAGTATCAGTAGGAGTAAGAAGCTCCTGCCAATCAGCCATTTCGGTGTTAGCACCACTACGGTTAACATAAGACCTATTAAGATCTGTACGAACGACTATGTCACCTTTTTCCACCGTAAGAGCTAGCATCTCAGATTCATTAGATGCTGAATATGTATCAGTGATTGCAATAGGTGGAATAACACTATTAGGTAATACACCAGTAGTAATATTACTAGCATTAGTACAGTCGATATTAGGTACATTACCTAAACCAACCTCTTCTTTAGTTACCTGGTGAGGGTTACCAGTAATAGTAGAACGATGATCGTTATTACTAATGATGTCCGCAGCCTGCTGTACAGTAATACCTACTTTAGCTGTATTAGCTATGATAGCAGCAGCCTGTTCAGGGGTAATACCGATCTTAGCGGTATTAAGAGCTACTTCAGCTGTAAAGTCATGATTAGGTACACTACCTAATCCAACCTCGATTTTTGTTACTAAATGGGGGTTACCTGCTACAGTTAATCGATGAGCAGTATTAGCTGCAACATCTTCATTAGCAGAAATGTTTTCATTTAAAGCAGCGATGTCGCCAACCGTAATCTGTAATGCAGCCACATCCTGTCGAATATCAATTAATTCAACTTCAACAGCCTGCGATACAGCTTGGTCTTTGGCACCAGCTACCGCTTCGATGTACTCTTGTAGTGTATCGAATTGGGTAGGAATATTGGGTAGCATGAGTTATCGTTCTCCTTACGATTAAAATTAATAAATACTACCGTGGCCAATGTGTCTATTGTATGGCTGATTAGCGATATAGACCGTTGCAAAATAAAAAATATAGCATCATCCTACATCTAGCGATTATGCTAGATGTAGGATGATGACTACGACGGTGTGTTATTCTAATGCAGTAATTCGAGCTTCTAATGAACTAACTTGTAACTGTAGTTCTTCAATACTATTATTCAATATCTCATTCTGAATCAATAACTGCTGGAGTTGTTGTGAAATACCATGTACTTTAGCACTAACGATCGACTCAATATATAACTGAATTCTATCATCCTGTATATCTGCCATAAATCAATCCTTGTTTGTAAGTTCCTCTGATAAAATACCATGTTCTTTTAACCAAGCTCTGACGATATGTCGATGACAAAAATCAGATGATTTCTCATAACATAGTAAAACTCGGTTATCACCAATTTCAGCGATTACCTCTTCAGGATATAACTTACTAAGGACCTCATTGCGATATGAGTCTTCAAAGTCATCTATCGTGATCAGCTTATGTCGATATTCATAAAGTAATGTTGGTTCTGGAGCTAATTTAAGATAGATATCACCGTTAAACCATTTAGGCGTATATCGTGCGATAGATATACCATCCTTACCTTTATATTTAGCGAAATATGACGTATATATCATTTAGCTTTACCAATTAATCCGATTATATCGATCAGAGATAAATATTCTCGTTCAGACTTAACATCAGTAAAAGTCCAAATACCAGTACTATTTAAAATGCGATGAAGTAACTCTTTCGATTGAGTTAGACCTTTAGCGAATTCAACATATCCTATCTTTCGTATTTCAGGTAAGTTCCAATTATTACGTACATATACAAATTGACCTAATACCTCTAATGCTCTACGAAATTCATAACTAGATGCAATTAATCCTCGAATAGTCTTTCGATCAAATTCTTGATCTATGATAGCTAATTTCTGTGTTTGAGTACCGGTTAGTAAAGCTGACTTAGATGATTTAATGATATCATAATATTCGAGATGCTCTTGTAAGCCGAAGTATTGCGAACTAATATGGTTAACTATAGATCCAGAAACGTTATTCTTACTTCGACATATTATAGACTGAATCTCCTGTAATTCAACATCAGATGAATAATCTGTCGGGTACTGACAAGCTTTATTTGAATCAAGCATTACCGTAGCTTTTTTAGTTTGTAAAAGAGTTGATGATAAGAACTTAAATTTAGAACCAACACCTTTAAGTTTATCATTCATACCCATCATTGGAACATCTTTTGCTGACATAACTCCTGGAACCATTTCGATCTTGTTATCGATATGAGCGGTTAATATAACATATAGACCATACTTTTTACACATTAATGGTAACTGTCGCATAAATGATGTTTTTATACGACCTTCATTCATAGCTAATGTATTGGTCTTACTATCACCTAGCTCATATTTATCATAAATTTCATCATCTTTAACTGAGGTTAATTCGGTGAAACTATCAATCAATAGAATGGTTGGTATCCATGATCTATGACATTTTCCTGTTTTGATATCGATAAATGGTGTCTCAGCTATAAGTTCCTTTTTTCGTTTTATTTTTTCATGACATATATTACGGAACATAGAGAACAGTTCTTCCATACCCATATCACTTTTATCGTATAACATAATTCGAGAGGCTAAATCGTCATCCGATCTTACTCCACTTAGATTTATTATACGACTGATATTACGTAAGGACATTTCAGAATCATAACATATACCTTCTGATTTAGCGTAGTTTCTAAGAACCTTACTAAAATAACCTACTGAAACTGAAGTCTTATATGTCTGAGCTCTACCGGCAACAGAATTAGTCATATATAGACCACCATCTAATATCATGTGGCCATCTTTACCTGGACAAAATACTCCAGTAGCTAAATCAAAATGAGTTCCTGTATTAAGTGAAAACATAGGCATATTAGATTCAGCACTGAGTGTTGATAAAAGACTCATCTTTTTCCTCCGAGGGATACAGTGAATACAATTAAACGGTTCGAGACCATATCTAGACATAATAGTAAATTAGCTCAATCTCCAGCTACTATTAAATGTCTAACCGATGTACTAAAGTACATAAAATACGTACTTGATGATGATACCACTCAAACATTATTCGAATTAATAGATGCACATATGAATGAGATAGGTAACGATGCTCATAAATTGAACTATACGTTACTAACGAATTTTACCATAGATGCTCTATATCAATCGTTCGTTAATAAAGGCTATTACGATGGACCTAAAGATGAAATGATCGATTGGATGATATTCAGTTATGATATTTATGATATTCCTAATGAAGATGGATACGATGATCTATATGAAAGTATTGTATCATTACGAGTAATGCTTCATTATATTAATAAAATGCATGACAGTAGTTTATATGTTCATGATAATCAAATAGCTAATAAGCTAGATAATCTCATGTCAGTAAATCATTATTCTCCGTGCGTATGTGTTACACCAGAAAGTGTATATCGTATGCTATATAAGGTTATTGATAAAAGTGATTTTGCTAAGGTATTAGGTCAGCTTAATATACGCTTAGCGATGTATCCACCATCCGATCCGATTATAGATTATGAGACATATGAAGATCGTGCAGAAATACCTTTTGATACTTCTCCAGAAATAGCTAATTTTTTAACTGAATATGGTGAGACTACTGAGATCGGTATATATAGGAAGTTCATGGATTATTATTACCAACATCAAATATATTTGATCAGTTCTACGATGACTCCTCAATATGCTACGACATTAATGGCATTACGTAGTAATATAAATTCATCGTATACCAAAGTACTTAATGTTTTTACTGTTCTTAATAAGATTAATTTTGCAATAGAAGTCCGAGGTAATATAAACTTCCTATCAGATAAAACTCTAGATCTAATAAACTTAACTGGATTAAGTAAATCGTTCTTAGCACTATCATTAGTTCCATATACTGATGGATATAATAACTATATGAAATTAGTAGTGAGTTTTGATAATTACAGGACTGATCTAACTGGTAGCTTAATAGATCCAATAAGTATAGGAGATGATATCGATTTCTCTATAGTTATTAATGTAAATCGAGATACTCTATCTGGACATGTTGCTGTAAATGATTCTTATTACGAAATATCTTTTCCTAATATTAATAAACAATTCGATATAGATCCGCATTATCTATTTATATGTCCAAATTTAGCTTATAAAGAACCTGGTACTATTAGACTATCCCGTGTCTACTTGTACAATAACTCATTAGAATTGTCTGATATACAAGCAATAACTCACGGGTTTAATCAGAGAGGTTAGTCCATGGATCAACATGAGGTAATAGGTATACTATCGAATTGGAATCGCATTGAAGCAGAATTACGTATCGGTATACATGACGATTTTGGTCAATCTAAAAATATACAGGATATATTAGATATCATTCATGATCTTCAATCGATTGCTGGTACAGTTTCACCATTACGGACATTATTCACTAAACATTTGTCAGATAATACTAATCCGCATAATGTTACATTTAATCTATCCGATATAGAATTCTTTCAGTTCTTATATAACGAATATGTAGAAAAGTACGGTGTCATAATGACACTACCAGAGTTTATTGAAGCATTTCTAGATGTAAAGAAATTTGCAACTAGAGATGATGTTGATAATCTAACTAATCTAGATAGAGTAGTAAATTTAGATGTAGCGAATTATATAATCGAAAGACATGATGCTAGTCCTAATGCTCATAATGAATTATTTAGATATAAACTTCCAGGTATTCCATTACCGGAACCTCCAGCATTTGTATTTGAACCAGCTATTAATTTTGATACGATAATTGATGTAGAACGTAGATGTTCTATGAATTATATCGATATTAATGGTAGAGTTAAAGAAGCTCCTGCCAATACATTACCGATAGATTTTTCATATGGAATTCCATCAGCTCCTATTTTTGGAGAACATAGAAATAGTGCTCTTAATAGTAGAGATCTAGCTGATATTATTCCTCAAGGTGGAAGTCGTATAAGTAGTAATGCACTTTTTATATTAACTCCATCTGATGATCAGAACTTCTTTTTATTTAATGAAAGTGCTACTCCAGGTAAACATGGTTTCAGAGATAATATTATTGAGGAACTATCAGGTATAACAAGTTATACATTATTTTGTTATCCGCTAGATAGATCAGCCTTATCTATTAATATTTACAATTCAGCTAATGAATTACTAGGTAATGCGAAAATTAATCTTGTCACGTTAGCTACTGAACAATTTGGTAGTTTAGGTAAATTATTAGCTGATGTTCAGATGTTACCTAATAATTGGCACCGTATTAATATAGCATTTGATGCATCTAATCAAGATATATCTACAATAGAAGTTAATACTATGTTTCAAGATGATCATAGTACTTTTGGTATAGAAGAATATGATGGTATATCGTGTTACTCTATGGGATTCTGGCAAAGACAAATAACTAAAACATTTTTACCAGTTCCACCTATTTTTACTACTGATAATCCAGTGACTGTACTGGGTACCAAGGTACGCAAAAACTTCACTAATATTTTCAATCAGACCAAAGGCACGGTTCATTTAAAATACATTTCTCCACTACCCGAATTATCAGATGTTTCTAGTCAATTAGTTAGAATCGGATCTAATGGTATAAATTCGATACCTTTAAATACTGCAATTAATGCTAGTACGAATCCTATAGCTAAAGACACTATTCGTATAGATAGTTATAATGAAAACTATGATGTACTAGCAACAATACATTCTGAACCATATATGACTTTATCATTAGTTAAACGTATAGTATTTTCGTATACAAACGGTTATCATAGTTATGGATTCACTGATACACCACCTAAGATGTTTAGCCACTATGACCTAAATACTGGTGGAGACTCAGTCACTACTTATGATGAAACTATCAAATCGATGATGACATTATTCGAGAATATATACCCAGGTGATCCATATAGTGGGGTAATTATAGCTCAATTAGATAATGAAATAATTGATGGTACTCCAGTTAATAATGATATTGTTATTCCATCGGCTGATGATATACTTCCTCAGTATAGAATGAATGGTAATGTAAATGTAATCGAGATCGGATATAATTCCGAAACTAACGAATATCTTAATGGATATTTACTTAACTTTCGCTATTATACTCTATTTGCTAATAAAATGAATATCGAGTTTTTACTCGATCAATACTTACCCGAATAGGAGAATATAACTAATGTTATTGGATAATATAGATAATGTGCCATCATCAGCTGATGAGATACTGGATAGCATTCGTATGTATAAACGAATGAATTCATCAGCATCTCAAGAGAATATCATCTCTACTACTCGTAATGTCGTTATCGGCTTACATGATTTTTTAGCAAGACAAGTTATGTATAGCATTAGAAATGTTATGGGATTTTTCTCTACAGTAAAAGCTAGTGATCTACGACTAATACTTGATAAGAATCAAGTAGAATATATAAGATTAACTAAAGCTAACTATACAGATATACATAAAGCTATAGTGCCATTCTATCCGTTTACTAAAAAACCTTTTGATATATCTGCATACTGTAATGATTCATTTACTAAATTCGATATGAATACGCGTATTGATAAACTAACTGAATCATATAAACGACTACGCGCTTATCTTAAAGCTAATGATCTAGAATCAGCTGAAGCGTCTATTGCAAACATATTCAATATGAGTGGGGCGGATTTATCAGATGCTAATATAAAATATCTGACAGAAGTAGTTATCGTTAGATTACCGAGATCTCACATGATGTTCGGTGAAGTATTTTCATCTATGAAAGAAATGGATGAAGCAGTAAAATCAGTTCTTAGAGATTATAAAGCTAAACTTAATAGTACATCTAATATCTCAAATAGTATATCTCAATTTAGGATAACATCAAGATTAGATAGTTTATATAAAGCTATGGATGAAGTAACTAAAGAGCTTTATAATAAAAAGAATGATGGAGTAGATATAGCTAAATTAGAAAAATTAGTTGTAGCATCTAATGCTACGGCATCATTATTAGAAAGTTTTGCTATGCTAGTAAAAGAATATATGAATATAGATCACTGGATGGCGGAATGCATTATAGCTGGTATTAATAAAAATAAAAAATAATATAATTATATTAGAATAACTAACTCTACCGAGTAGCACTCGGTAGAGTTAGTTACTATTTTTGTACGGCAGCTAACTGTACATCCTTATCAGAATTAGGAATATACATAATAGCCTCACCATCCTGTTGTACAGCAGCTAGCTGTATATCCTTATCAGGATTATGGATGAAATTAATAGACCGTCCATTTTGCTGTACAGCAGCTAGCTGTACATCCTTGTCGGGGTTATATATGTACTTAATAGACCATCCATTCTGACGTACAGAAGCTAACTGTACATCCTTATCAGAATTAGGAATATACCGAATAGCCTCACCATCCTGTTGTACAGCAGCTAGCTGTATATCCTTATCAGGATTATAGATAAATCGGATAGCCTTTCCATTATTCTGTATAACAGCTGACTGTACATCCATATCTGGCTTATTAATGTACTGAATAGCCAGCCTATTTTGGTGTACAGCAGCTAACTGTACATCCTTATCGGGGTTATTGATAAAATGAATTAAATATCCATTCTGTTGTACAGCTGATATGCATACTTCTTTACCGCCATGCTGTTCCATAGTAGCTTTGTGATTAAGCATATTAGTGTCTCTTGGTTATTTATAATTAGCAGCTAGCCGTACATCTTTGTTTGGATTATCGATGAACTGAATAGACGATCTATCTTGCCGTACAGCAGCTAACTGGATATCCTTATCCGGGTTATAGATTAATTGAATCGTCCATCCATTCTGTTGTACAGCAGCTAACTGTACATCCTTATCCGGGTTATGAATGAATTTGATAGCATATCCATCCCGTTGTACAGCAGCTAGCTGTATATCTTTATCCGGATCATGGATGAATCGAATAGCATATGTATCATAATTTATAGCAGCTAACTGAATATCTTTGTCCGGGTTATGTATATATGTGATAGCATATCCATTTTGCTGTACAGCAGCTAGCTGTACATCCTTGTCTGGATTATGGATGAGTTGAATATCTTTCCCATCACATCTAACAGCTTCTAATTGAACTTCTTTATGTATATTAGTTATGAGTCTAATAGCATACTTATTATGATGAATAGCAGCTAGTTGTATATCCTTATCGGGATCATGGATGAATTGAATAAAAGATTCATCTCGCTGTACAGCATTCAAACATACTTCTTTACCGCCATGTTGTTCCATCGTAGCTTTGTGATTAAGCATAGTAATATCCTCTCAGTTATTTAGTATTAACCGCTAGTAGTACATCTTCATCGGGATCAGAGATGAACCGAATAATATCTCCATTTTGCTGTACAGCAGCTAGTTGTACATCCTTATCAGGATTATCGATCAATTGAATGGCATATCCATCTTGACTAACTTCATTCATACATACTTCTTTACTGCCATGTTGTTCCATAGTAGCTTTATATTCGAGCATGGTAGATATCCTCTATAATAGATGATTAATTTCTAAAAATATGATCTCAGCGCTTATGATACTCATGTTCCCAAGAAGTATATTCATCGTCTGATACTGGTTCAAATATAGTACTCATACGAGTGATCACGCTAATTAATTCGTGATAATCTTCAGATATAGCACGGTTAATACATTCTACAGCTGGAGTTTCTATTGTATAAAACTTTCTTACCCATTTTTCGTCGATCCAGGTATTTCTATTTTTAACCGTAATATTAGTTGAATCTAATATTACAACATCATGACCCGCAATGAATAAAGATTTAATCATATACCGAGTAATAGCCCATACCATAGGCTCAGCTTCACGACAAAATTTTGTACTATGTAATGCTAACCTTATCGAATCAGGATTAACCATTGGATATCCCATCTCTTTAGCTTTAGTACTTTTACCTGATCTAGGTAAACCAACCATCATTATCAAAAATTTCTCTGACATAGTTACTCTCCTTTAATATTAATTAACTGTAACGATTATACTCTAATAATATATATATATATAAAATACTCATCAGCTCTCATAACGAGAGCTGATGAGTATTAAGTACTAAATTGTATTATGCTTAACTATTACAGACCAAGAGTAGAAATACCATTAAAAATAGCTGATAAATTACTAACAGTCAATAATGCACCAACTGGATTAGTTACAATAACCTGCTCACGAGTATTACCAAGTAAGCTATTGAAGATTGCACCATCCATCGTCGGAGTTACCTGAGTGATATAAGTACCACGTTCACGATTCTGACCGAAGTTAAGAACTGACTCCATACGATTAGGACGAACCGGTACGAGCAACATCTTGTCACTCATGAAATTAAATGTAGTAGTAATAACATTCAATACTGTACCATTAGGTAAAGTACGGCGGTATTCAACTGCGCCATCAGCAACTGCATCTTTAGCACTATCACCGAGATGACTGTGATAATGCGGAACAGTTAACAAAGAATCTTTGATCCAACCAGATGTAAGAACGTTGAATACAGGTTTCTCACCCTCACCAAGTTCCATATGGTAATAAGATTCATTAAAGATACGAACAAGTACATTCAGAAGAAATTCTTCTGCCATTGACCGAATATCACCCCACTTCTCACCAGATCTCATATTAACGAGATTAGGGTCGATCTGAAGAGTATCCATGTAAATGAAAGGTTTAACTCGCTGACCAGCTACGAAATCATTACCAACTTTACGAACATAGTTATCACTAACCAATGCATTCTCAGCAGTTACGCGATCACGAACATTAGCCATCGTATCCATGATCAGCTTTACACCGCGATCGTCGATACCGATAGACATAAGTTTAGTAAGACCGTCAATAACTACTTCAGGACGAGTCTGAGTTAGAGAATACTGAACGATGAAGTTAGAAGATCCAGCGATCTCGTATCCAGCAGGTTTCGTAAGAATACGAAGAGATTTGGTAGATTTACGAACGTTCTCTTCACTAAACTTAGCATCAACTTCATAACCAACCAAAGTAATAGTAAGAGTACCAAACAGCGTCTGATCAGCAGCAATAACTGGATTACCTGATTTAGTGGTAATAGTCGGAGATACTGAACCATGAACAATAACGTTAGATGTTTTAAGATTAATAGAACCAGCTACATTGTATCCTAAACGTACGATTGCATCAAGCGACAGACCTGACAATAGAGCAGATGCTGCTCCACCAACAACGGTTGTAGTATTACTGAATACTGCAACATCATCCATCGTACAAACACGATCCGCCGAATCACGATTATTAGCAGTCATGATCATACGAGCACTTGCATGGTCAATTACTGGAACAGATATCATTTCAGTAGTAACGCCGTCAGTAACGCTGAAATATAAAGTTTTCAGCATAACAGAATCGCCTACCAAATCAGTATAGTCTACATGAGTATAACCGATAGTACCAGCATCGATAGAGTAATCGAACATATTAAGTTCTTTACCGATCTTTGCAACATTCTCAGCAATAAGTTTATTATTCGGAGCAACTGCATCATTAGCAGTACGAAGAATAATCGGCTTCAATGATGTATTCGCTGGTGACGGATCAAAATACAAGTCAACAAACGGTGTACGATGTTTATCGTCATAACGTACTGCGGCACTATCGCTACGAGATTTTGTAAGGTCATATACTTCCATATGATCAATCTTGTAAGTAACGATATTTGAATCAGTAGGAATATTAGGAATCAACCGATGAATAATAGACCGATGATAACGAAGAATACTTACAGTAATAGCAACTTTTGCATCAGTAATGGTATTATCGACATAAGCACCAAAAGACTCAAGAGCTGCTTTCGGAGACATTACGAGAGACTCCATAGCGCCTTTAGAATAGATAGAATCAAAAGATCTCATATCGAAATCTGAATGACCTACGGAAGGAGCTGCTGCTGCAAAATGTACAGCCGGACCATAACCATTTGTGTAGTTATTAATACAAAGAGATACTGATTCAACTGCTGATTTCAAATGATGCTGAATACCACAATTACGGCAAAGTTCGATAATACGATCTGCACCAATATCGGTCAAAGATATTGAATTATTGAAACTACGGATAGGTGTATCGAAATTTTCTAATGATGCAATATTCTCTGCTGGTACAAGATTGGTTTCAACTATAAACTCTTTTACATAACCATAAATACTACCAATATGTGCTTGCTCGTTTAATGGAAGACTATCCGCAGCATGACGGATATTCATCGATTCGAGGCTAGCGACAAACTGTTGAAAGTTAGACATCGACATGGGAATTTCTCCTTAGATTATTTTTACTTTAAATTTAGACAGAATCTTCTTAGTTTCAGATACAGCAACTAAGAACAAAAACAACGACTTCCAACGCTGAAGTACAGAAACTACCTCAGTTGACAACTTATCATGATTGAATGCTACGATCTCATCTATCTTACTAGCGACTGTCATCTTGTATAGAAAATCATCCAGCGTCTCATTCTTCGGGAGCTCAAGATTGAGTCCGAACATACCTTTAGCGTCATCTGTATTATTTTCACCACCAATCTGGTCTTGACCAGGTTGTGGATTATCAGGATTTGAAGGATCTGTTACAGGTTGATCTTCAGTAGATTCTACTGGATCATCTGTAGTTAATTTAGTAGTAGTTTCATCAGTTTCAATTGATTTGTCTTTAGTATTGTCATCAGATACATCAGATCCACCAGGATCGACTGTATCTGTAAAATCGGCTTCTAGACTGGGTCTCATAGTATCGCATATACCGATAGATCCTATTACATGGCTAAAGTATTGATTAGCTTTATCAGAAGATATTTTCTTTTCAATAGTAGTCTTAGTAATACCAATGCCAGATGAATAATCTGGTAATACATCGATATTTATTAACTTGAATAAAGGTATAACCCTATCTAATGATATATCAGATGATCGTAATTGAGATACTAAGTCATTAATAGATCTAGCATTAGAACATCTGATACCATTACGATTACTAGAAATCGATAATGGAATAGCGAACCTTACTAAATTGATCGTATAACTACTATCCTGTGATGTAAATGAAGGTACTACTATTGCATTCATCTCATTAAAATCATCAATCCCACATAATGCTAGGATTAGTTTGGCATACATAATCTGATATTCAGTACTATGTAGAGGTGATCTATTAGCAGTAAGAATAGATTCAGTATGTAATCCTCCAAATACTGTAGATATAGGTGAACTACTCAGATGATAATCTATTTGAGATAACTGATCGGTGGTTATAGTCTCTACTTCATTTAATTTACATAAGGCTATTGTATTACGTATTGCGGTTCTATTGCAATCTCTTATTTTTATAAGATGGGCTACTGATCTTTTTGTATATTCAGGTTTATTTATATGTAGCCCGATATATAAATTATCTAATTGGGCCATGATGACTGAATTAATAATCATTGATCTATCAGTCTGCCGAGTATGTTTTAAATATGTAAGCATATTACAAATATCTCCCTAGTATAAAATGTTGGTATAATAAATACGATCATAATATCGCATTTTTTAAGCTTGGCGACTATCTTTTAGTTATAGATAATTGTAAATAGTTAATTGTAATCTTAACACTAGGAGAAGATCATATTATGCAAATTGATGCTACTACATTTTACGAGCTACTAACTCTAGTTTCACGAAATAATACTGAAAAAACAAAAGTATTAGCTGATACATTATTCGGTTTATATGACGATATAGTATCTAGTTTAAGTTCTAATGATGTTAACTATTGTAATCTATACATATCTATCTCCAAAGAACTTATATCACAACAATTATCTATCGATACCAATAAAGCTGATATTACTAATATCATCCAACGATATTTAAATAATGTTATATTCAAACGTGATAAGACGATTAAAGATATTTTACGAGAGATGATTAATAATCAAGTATCCCCTACTAGATTAGCTGATATATCTAAGAAGCTTTCAAATATAGTTATCTGGTATAAGAGTAAAAACTATGTAACAAAACTTTATAGTTTACTGCATAGTTGCAAACTATCATACGACTTAGGTGAACAAGAAGATAAACTACTTGAGATGAAAGATACTATTAACGATCTTAAGCATGAGATCGTTGATATAGATTCAGTAATTGGTAGAAGTGGTGCAGTAGAACTTATAGATTTTAGTAATAAAAATACTATAAAAGCCGCATATGATCTATACCAAGAGCGACAGGTCGCTCATGTATTAAAAACTGGTATACAAGGCTTAAATAGAATGTGTGGACCAAGAGGCGGATTTGCATTAGGAGAATCTGTATTATTCTGCGCATTGATGCATAATTTTAAATCAGGTATGTTGATCAATATAGCTAGATGGATAGCTACTTATAATACTCCACCACCATCAGCTAAAAAACCTATGATATTATTCATAACTCTAGAGAATATCGGATACATGAATATGATCGAAATGTTCAAGCAAATGTACGTTACATTAAATGGTGTAGAACCATCTGAAGATATGCCATCAGATGTTATGGTAGACAGTATATATGAATATTTTAATAAGAGCCCATATACATTCGTAATAGAACGTTATTTACCATCGACATTCGGTTATGATGAGATGGTAAGATTAATGGAGAAATATGAGAATTCTGGTTTCAGAATAGTTGCTACTATTATAGATTATCTATCTCAGATGAAAATGCCTGGTAATGGATGGAGTCAAGATCATTCTCTGATTCAGAGTCATTTCAATAAAGTGTGTAATTATTTTAAAGCTGTAGGTACAACTTTATTTACATCAGCTCAGCTTAATAGAGCCGCTAGTGATATAGTTGGTACCGGATGCCCCCATCCAGTCAAACATTTTTCTGAACGACATATGGCTGGAAGTCATGGTATTACCAGAGAAGTAGACTTCGTATGTTATATGCATATTGAAAGAGATGAACAAGGTAATTCGTGGTTAACTATGAATTGGGGAAAACATCGTTATGTTAATAATACACCAGAGTCTCATAAGTTCATAGCATATAAGTTTGAACCATATGGTATACCAGACGATATTGATGGTGAATTTAAAGGTGTAAAGAATATATATGCGGTTAAGAAAGATACTGAGAGTAGTGAGAATATAGACGATCTATTATCAAATATCACCGTTTAGTTTTGTAAGACTTACAGTTAGGTAAGTCAATTAACCAATCATCCTGAGGAGAAAGTAACTATGTCACAATTAAAAGTAAGTAGAGTAATCGCTGATGTAAATGAAAATGGTGAATCATTCGATTTCGTAATACCAGATATGCCAAAACTGATGAGTTCTCAACAGCATATTGGTGATGAAATTTTGATACCAGTTAATGTAAGAGATGACCAAATTAGGATGTGGGAGTTTGGTGGTCGTAATACGAAGTTCGTTTCATCTATCGGATCAGTTATTGCATCTAATAATGATAAGTTGCTGAATGCAATGCTGTTTAATAAACTTAACAAGAAGGCTAATGGTAAACAGGCTTTAGTTATTATAAAACCTGGATACTTTCTATATATTGGGAAAATAAGTATTCGTAAGAATGTATTAGCTCCTAAGATCAAAGTACTTAAATTAGAATTCGTTGAGATAGATCATAATACCTCATCTGATGATACCAAGTATGGTAAATTCGTAGTTAATCAAATATTCACTAATTATGATAGTCTATCTAACTCAGTTCCTGGTATGAGACTTGTTGCTAAACTATTTAAGAAGAATGCTATCAAACCATACTTTGCAAATGGTTGGACTACGACTAATATTAATAATATCGATAATAAAGATCAACTTCGTGAGGTATATGAAAGATTATTAGTAGATACATCTAAAGCTAATAATTTTAATGATCCTGATCAGTTTTTAGATACCATCGAAGATACAATCGTTGATATGAATAATACCAAACTATCAGCGGCATTTCAGTGGATAGATTTCGATAAGAGTATTGTTGGTATTGCACCTATTTCGGATATTTCATTATCAGATATAGATGGTACAATCGGTAATGCTAAAATCGATAAGATATTTACTATTAGTATCAGTAATTTACTTAAGAGTTATAATCCTCATATTCTATTCGAAGCTACAGCTGAGGATATGCTTAAAATGGCAATGATGTATGATGATAAATACTCTATTAATATTAAGGATCAGACATTTGGATTACTTCGTGGATTTAGAGGATAAGTAACATACACACGGTGAGTAATATACTAATAATATACCACTCACTTTACACACTATATAAGGATAAAATATGGGTAAATTAGGTTACGTCTATGATAAGTGTACTCTAGTTAAAGTTATCGATGGAGATACATTAGATATTGAAATAGATTTAGGATTTGATATTAGAAAAACTGATAGATTCAGATTAGCTGGTATCGATACACCTGAGTTATTTAAACCTCGATGTAATAACGAAAAGAAACTAGCTTTAGAAGCTAAAGCGTTAGTACATTCTATTTTATCTGATAGAACATTTAAAGTTTCTACTGTAAAAGATACTGATAAGTATGGTAGATACTTAGCAGATATTACGGTAGATACAGATGTTGGAGAAATTAATATCCGTAGTTCTCTACTTGAAAATAAACTATCTAAGATAGATATAGATTGCACAATATGTTTCTTTAGGGATGAATGTGAAATAAAAGATAAAGTTACTAAGGAAATTCAATCATTACGAGAAAAAGGAGGTTGGTATGCAAATGAATTATAAAACTGTAGTCGTATTGTCGATAATGTGGTTAATGATGGTTGCATGTGTGGGTAATAATCCAGCTGTCCATAACGGTTTAGATCAAGCTAAACTTAATGTAACTACTTATACAAAATATTTACAGGAGATAAATACCTCATTAATTGAATTACAAGCTACAGTTACTGATCCTGAAGCTAAGACTATGGTTAATAATGGTAATAGGTTATTAGTAGAATTAGCTGTAGCTTTAATGGATTATACGAGTATCGTTAAGATATGGGAAAGTACCCAAGTTATGCCAGTAACTATAACTGAAAAAGAAAAATTAATTACTGATGTGATTTCAACCTTAACTAAAATACTTACTGATATTAACAGAATTGAGAATCGGGTTATCGAGGTTACGCCATGAATACCGCAGAAATTATAGCAATAATTCGAGCAATAGAGACTCTAACTAAGGTATCCTCTGAATTATATAGAGTATATCAAGAATCTAAAATGATAGATCCATCTTCGATTAATCTCGATCATGAGTTAGAGTTACAACGTACTATTAAAGAAATGGCGGAACTACGTATCACCTTATACGAGAAACAAGAAACAATTAATAGCATGTTCAAAAAATAAATAACAATATCAGTATTGAATACCACTACGATCCTGTATTCGTACAGGATCGTAGTGGTATTTTTTCCGATCAAATAGATCATTTCTTATGATAGATCTGATCGATTACCTCAACGACGTTATCAACGAACTCTCGGTCGCTGAATAATACTTCGATATATATACCTTCAGGAACTTCTTGGGCAGTATATTCGATTGTAGTTGTTACACCATTTATATTCAGCTGGGCTGAATTAAACGATTTGTTAATTGAGTCATCGATGTAATCGGCTCGGATATATTCGAGCTTCATTTCGGCTATTGCGAGTTTCTTCAGAACACATTGCGTAATCTCGGCAATTTTGGGATCGGTACCATCGAAATAGGTACCATGGGTAGAATCATATGACGCTCTAAGCATAGCATCATTGTAGTAATACGGATCATTTTTGTGCTTGAGCTGATCACGTGCTTCCATAATACATCTTACCGGCAACATCTTTTCAAGCTCACCAGTAGCGAGCTTCAATACTGTATCAACTACATTTTTATCAGAACCACTGGGGGCGGCATTGCTGATATTGACTGAACTGAAAATTACTACAACAGCTATAACAACTACTTTCGCTATACTCATGACGTTCCTCCTTAGTTGGTTCGACTGGTTATCGGTCGAATTTACTCTCAATGAGAGAATTCATTATACGGAAATATTCCGCAGATATTCGCCTATTTTCTTTACAAATTTCGAACACAGATTTCTCCATGTTCATTTTAGCATGGACATTTCGGAAAATACGATTTACATATTTATCCCGAATATGTATAACATCCTCACTACGATCCATAACATCCTCCTAGATTTAATATATTGAGATAATGAAATAGACATATATACACTACATTAATATATATTTATAATCGATCTAGATAGCACTTATTGAAACTAAAAAATTAATCCAAGATGACTGGAGCTATTATGCTCCAGTCATCTATCGGACTATTTATGTCTCTGTAGGATATTATATTCAAAACTGATATTTTTATTACTATATAGTTTCTTCGCTATCATCTCTGATCGATGATTAGTAGTATGAGCTCTATGGATAATGATATCATTACCTAGATGCTCTGCTGTTTGGATTATCAATTTATAAATAATTGTTCCTAAGCCCTGTCCACGAAATTCGGGTTTGATATAAAATATTACATATGATTTTATCAATTCGTAATATCCGATAACCTTATCATCATACAATACCACCCAAATACGATAAGCTCTATCCATTATATCAGAGGCATGCTTAGTATCACGTGGATATAGTATTTTCTCAAAATCGAATCGGTATGACTCATACATTATATCGAAGTCAGTCGTCATCAATTTCGTAGAGTTTTTATATTGAGTATGATTTTTTAACAAATAGCTATGATATCTATCAGTCGATATGTCAGATAAACGTTGTTTAATATCAGATACTGATCCAACATATGATGTAGATAATTTAGTACCATGTATTAAATATTTCTTATATCTCTGACTATCTTTTATATCAATTGTCATATTGAAATTACATGACAGATAATAAGACACGATCGTATCTATTAGCAAGTATCGATCAGTCGCTAATCCAGTAACATAATCTATTAAGACATAAGATATGTTCGGAAAATATCGATAGATTATCATTCCAACAATACGATTCTTTTTATAACAGAAGCACTGACGAATATCATCATAATTAGGATCGCTTTTAGGAATAACGTTGGTTACGAAACGTTCAAATATTTTAGCATCGATACCGTACTCACTATGAAGATTATTTCGACATATATCAACATACCTAAATTCTTCAGTATTACTGCCGCATAGTTTATAATCTACTAATTTGAAATCACCCTTTTGATATATAATCATGACGTCTCCTCGTATACGATTAATATTTAACCCGGTTTCAGATACAAATTAATTTCAATATACATCGATAATATATATTTATAATACATCTGGATAGCATACATACTATATCCTTATCACACTAACTAATATACATAGAATAATACCTACTCAGACCTAGACATAGCTAGGTCTGAGTAGATAAAATGATATTAATATTTAATTAATACTAATTAATACTAAGATCTTCGTGTAAGCTATCCTCGACAAATTCTATGTCAGAACTGTTATCAACTACGTTATCAGTATTATCGTGAGCATCTACATTGATCGTACCAGTATTATCAAGTTCCTTTACAACTTCAAGATCTCGATCAAAAATGATATCAATAGCATTACTATTACCATCATGATCAGTAGTAATAAATTTACCGATAATACGATCTCCACTGATACTAATATTAATGCCTCTAACTACTTCGATATTAGTAGATGATTGAACTATAAGAGTAGTTTTATTAGTAGATAATCCGATATCTGTCATAGCTGCTACACCTACCATAACACCCTCATATCTAACTGAACCTATTCCATATATTTGATCACCCTCGACTGTAATTGAGTCGATATGATATTCGGTTAAATTATTATCACTCATATCATACTGAATGATGGTCTTTATATTAAGATTCTCATCTAATATACCAATAACTGAAATAAGGACATCTTTCTTGTCATTATGATACATCAGACCACTTATAGCGAAATCATTAGAATTAGGTACGGCCTTAATATCAGTTACTCTAAAAATAGTAATCTGATCAGTTTGCAAATAATGATATATATCGATTCGCTGTTCAGCTACAACTGTCTTAATAATAATAGCTTTATCATCATTACCGATACCTGTACATATAGTAATATTACCGATATTAATAAGATGGTCTATCTTTCGAGAATCAGCGAATCCAATAGGTTTGGTAGTATCATCTTTAATAGATACGAATCCAATAGAATCTCCATTCTCATCAGATATTGATCCACCAACGATCAACTCATCATTATCATTTTTACTAGCAACATGAACTTTAACATCCATTTTTTATTTCTCCTCGATTAAATTAGTTTACGTGAAACTGGTTTAGATAGATCACGTCCACAGAATCTTTTACCTTCAGGACATTTAGCAGTCTTACACGGTACATCCGGAAGATCAGTTATACCGATATCAGCTAACTGCTGATCAAGTTGTTTTTCTAACTCAGATATTTCACCTTGTGCATTATTACACTTACGTTTCTTCTGACTATGATACCATGCTGATGGTGAAGCTATCTTCTCATATTTAACCATGATACCATATGGTGTAAAGAAATGCATAACTGGTGATCCGTATAGTTTTACTAGATCAAAGAATTCACTGAAATGAGCTGTCATCTCTTGTAGTAATGGTCGATTACCGATTAGTAATGGTGGTGCATAATAATTACCAGTAATACGGGGAGTTGATCTCCAGATGGTACGATGTCGTTGATCTTGACCATATGTCATGATAGACATATCAACTTCAGTATTAATGAGTGATGATAAACTCAGATCTTCATTTATTTTCGGATGAAAGTGAAGTAGATCGATATCTTTATGAAGTAGTTCTAACTTAGAACAATCTATTACTGGTTTGTTCTTAAGAACACATTTTGGAGATAATCTAAGATTTCCTAGTGTATCGCTCATCTGATACGTATAAGGTGCCCATAATTTCTTTTTAGTTTTTAGAAATTCTAATTTAGTACCAGCAGTAGCTATGTCTACCATACGACCTAAAATATCATTCAGTGGAGTATTCCAAGCTGCATTCCACATACTTATCAATGTAATAATATCTACAGTATAAACTAAAGCTGTTGGAGTAATAGTAGAAAGAACCACACGTAATTGTTCTTGAGCTATACGCTTAGCTTGAGTATCAATATTACCGATAAAGTAAGGTCGTTCTACATTTAAAGCGTGGTGTGCGGCATCAGTTATTTCAGGTAGATATTTATCAAAAATAGCTTCACCTTGATGTACCCATTTTAATAAACGATCATTATCTAATGAGAAGTATGTATCGACAAATTCGTTAATGTATTCGTCATTATTAGAGAACATAGATCGACAATATCTACCACTTCTTTGTGATGTATTGTAAAATGGATGAGTAGCGTGTAGACCAAATGTCACTAGACTTACAGGAACTTTATCTATAATAAATGAATAAGTATTAGCTGCATGCTCCATTGTAGTATGATGATGAGGATCATACAACTGTTCTTCTATCTGAATTTTATCTTTACGATCAAAAGCTTCAGTTATAGATGGTTGATAACAAACCGATGCTGAAAATTTTATAGCATCAACATCATCCAAATCACAAATATCTATAGTAAATGGTAAGTTAGACATTATTCTCTTCTCCAATTAGTAGTTATGATAGATATATCAGATAGGTGCTAACAAATATTCTTTAAGAAAAGCCCAACAACCAGCAATAGAATCTGTTTCATGATTAGTCATGTTTTCAGGTTTCTTTATTGTAATATTAATATTCTCGCTGATACTATTTTGGACCTTTATCTTATCTTGTAACCCATAGTCTGATATATGCTTTTTAATAAGATTAGGTGGTATAGCATATAAACGTTGATGCTTTTCTATATTTATTATTCGTTCTAACGATTCCATGTAAATAGCTAATGACCTAAATGCTGTAACACGATTAGGCATACAGAATATATCTTCTGTAACAAAACTATCGAATTTCATCGAATTAACCAACTTACGAATAACTTCTTCAAATACTATCATTCGTATACGATGTCTACTATATATTTCATTATATTCAGTTTTCATATATCGATTAGCTAATTGATCGAGATAAATAGTACCATGATCTATAACGTTAATCGATACGTCAGGTCTTATAGTACATACATTTTTACTCCAACCTAAATTGCTACCAAGGTCGAACGATAGAACGAGTATTTGATTTTTCACTCCTACACCCTTTTAATTGTATAGCTTGAGGTATAATCCTTTCTCGCAAAATGCATTCAGCTTCATAATTGAGTAAAGGTACTTTAACATTAATCGGTGTTATCAGATCACTATATTGATCATATATTTTACATATACTATCTTGAGCATGATCAGATTCACTTACTAGATCGTTAGTTAACCAAAAAGATAATGATCGATCTTTAGTGTAATTAAATTCATTCTCATATCGTATATCGTCGGTTATGATTATATCAGCTTTAGTTTTTCGAGCATTCTCATCGAATTTTGTAATCCAATAATCATTAGAAATAGCACGACGGATATGAGTACCATGAATGATAAATAGCTCTCGTAACGTAATCGTATCAGTTATTTCTCTAGACGTAATAAATTCTTTCCATAAAGAAATTACTTGACTACTACATTGATGTTCGGATAAATTTATTAATACACCATTCTTATCTTGAGTTCTTTGAAATATAATATCTTCAGATAGACCGTAATGCTCAACTAGTTCATAGCGAAGAGGATCAGCAAATGATACTTTAGCTATCTTGCACTTATTTCGGCGTAGTAGTAATTTAAACAAATTATCAGCCATGGTAGATTTACCTACTCTATTTCTACCCATAAAATTAATAAAATGCATCTGTACGTTCCCTCCACTGCCCATTAAAAATGATATTTACTAAATAGATTATTTAACTGGATCAGCTATTATCTTACGTAGCTCAGAATATGACGGCAGATTATGAAATTTATTGCATAGGTATTCAGCATTCTCTCGTACAGTTATGAGATTAGAAAAGTAATCTTGAATATCTAATTTACTTCTACCCTCTATTTCAAATATAACAGCAGCTAATGTCATACGTGATATATTAGATGCTGTCATGATACTGGGATACATACTAACCATATCGGCATCTACAGTTAGTATACTTAAACCGGTTTCTAGATTAGCCATAACTCAATCCTCCGATATAGATAATTTTACACCGACATCATTTACACGTTCTGGTGGTAAAACAGCTCCACCGGCATTAATGAATAATTTATCAAGTTTAATGAAATCATCATCATTACTTACTGAACTTAGAATCATACCTTTCTTAATTAGATCCCAATACATATCATTAGTAACTCGTACAGTTTGAGTAGCAAACTTAGCGACCGGTGATGGGCCACTCAATGTAGCTAAAGATAGTATATCCATATTCTTAGCTTCAAGAATATTCAATCCAACTACGTCGAATATATTGTATGCAACATAATCCTTAAAATGATGTCTCTGAGCAATGACATGTGATTTACCATCTAGAGGTAGTTTACTAAGTTTGAGTTCATCTTGGAGAACATTATCTAATTTATATGATGAACGATATCCAGCAGTTCTACGACAATGTGAATATAGTCCTAATGAATCAATAAACTGAGAATGACATGTACTATATAACCAATGCCATTTAAGTGAAAAATGATCAACTGGTCGTTTATCTTCATAGTAATTGAAATATTGATATTCGCTAGGTATATCACTACTCGAAAATATCGGAGATGGATTATACTTATGGTGATAGATTCTTTCTACTATTTTAGGTATATCGTAATTGATATTCCATATACCAATAAAGTCAGCTTTGATCTCATCGATCTTACCAAATATCCATTTCATCATAGATATTTCGTCTGGTAATATATGTATATCGAATTTAAGTTGATATTTCTCTACATACTCATTTAGCTCATTATTACAGTGAGCGAGTAATTCTTCAGCATCTACTTTAACCCGATAATTGTTTTCATCTTTATAGGAGAAATGCTCTAATACCGCAGTAAATACCTGATTACCACATATATATGAGATTAGCATAATCTCATCAGTATCTACTGATGTTTCTATATCTAAGAAACCATATACAGGTTTAATAGTTGAATTAGGAAAATCATCTAGGTATTTCATTTTGACGAGTGCTTCGATGTTGATATCTGCACCAAAAATATATGGCGACTTAAATAACTGATCATTTCTAGCATAACCACGTATGTTCTGTAATTCAGCTAGTTTACGATGAAGATCGACATCTGGTACGATATATCTATCTAATCTATTAAGATATTCATACTCAGGTTTAAACTTATATGTCTGATACTTCTTTTTTGTAATATAAAAACTACGTTTAGGATCTATGAACATTTTCGTATTAGGCTGTATATTGCCATTGTCATATTTGACACGTTCTCTAACGATTACAGCATTACGATCTTTATTAGGTCTAACACATATCGAATGCATAAAACGACGTTCTATTATTTTGGGCATAATCATGAATACTCCAAGAAATTAAAGCTATTCAGCTTGCTATATCTGCAAGCTGAATAGCTAATATTCGATGAGATTTACCTGAGCTACCTTGTTAATTTTAAAAGGAGAAACTAGCCAAATCCGTGGAGGTTTCGGATCGGATGGATGCTAGATAACAAGGTAGCTCAGGTTCGGCTCAATTATTGAACGCTGGACAATTTAGCTAATCTTTCGTGCTCAGCGATAGCTTTCGATTTAAATTCGTCATAAGGTATAATTTTAAAATCAGCATCATTATCAATAATAACTTTAGATAAGGTTTCTTCGTGACGTTGTAAGATGTCGAGTAATTCTGAAAAATTACTATTATCTTGATTTAAGATCATAGCAACCGGAGTATCTGCGATTGTTTTATTAATTTCAGTTATCTTAATTTCACTTGTAGATAGTTTGATATATAATGCATTAGGTACAATACGTTCAGCGAAGTTAATTTTGTTATTCACGTTTTTCACGGTTTTGAGTACAGCTTTAGTTGAGTTCAAATTGGTATTGGATTTTGTACGTTTTAAATTTCGGGTTATATTAGACATAAACTTAAAAACCTCCAAATGTAAATATATTTAAAAACAAACCGATCCGCAATTAACGAATCGGTTTGTTCGGTACTTAACATTCAACTTATTAATTACTTATTACACATTTTCTCGATCTCTTTTGCTGCATCCATAATGAGATCTTTTGAAAATTTAGAACGTACATCCCACTTAACACTAGCGACGCCATATTTAACAAAAGCTTCGCCAGTAGTCGGCTTACGGGTATCGATCTGCTGTTTGAATCTTGTCGACATAACACCTTCAGGAGTACGGGTATTGATGCTAACCTGTTTAATATCGGCACCACCAGCAAGCATAAGATCCTTAGCTGCTGAAATAGCTCCGTTATAATAATCGGATGTTGCAACCGATACTTTCTTCAAAGTATCTTTAGTAATACCCTGATCAGACATATATTTCAGATATGTCTCCTGTGATACCTGATACTTATTATTCTCAGGTGCATCAGATGTTTGTTTAGCATTCTCTTTGATAAAAGATGCAATTTCACCATACTTCTTTACATCAGTTTTGTCCATTTTTTCTACCTCCGTTTTGTTCGATAAATAGTGGCTCAATACCACGGGTTATAGTTCTGTCAGCTAGCGTCTATCTAAGATACAACGATAAGCTGGTAACAGATCAGTTCGTTGAACCCCCAATCTATTAGCGATACTAGCGATCGGTTGTTCTTCAGCTAAACAATTCAACATCAGTTTGCGCTGACGTTTCTCAAGTTTAGGCCAAATACATTTACTACACTTATATCCAAGCTTTACACATTCCATTTATAGAGACACTTATCCTCCTATGATTAAATTTTTTAATCTCGATATACATAGTACATGTTGATAATATATACCTGAAATGTTAAGGATTATTTACAAATACCACACGCTTCGAATACGTCTATATTAGAACTCAATACTGAATCAAACATAGCTCTATCTTTATCCATAACCGGTAATTCAAGTAGATTGGTATAATTGTTCATCTTATCGATGACAGCATTAGTTATGAGATCGTCGTATAATGTAGTAATTAATTCCAATTCTCCAACTATATCAAATATAGAACAGGCTCTAAAGAACTGAGATATTGAAATATTATTTCTAATGAAATTAACACTACTAACAATACCTGTATGATAATCTTCAGGTACATTGCTCAGTCGTCTACGTCTACTCATTAATCGTTTTAATATATTAACTAATGTGATCGGTTGTTTATGATTATTAGTATCTACTAAGAGATATTCGATTAAGTGATTATCTATATTAAATACTACATTAAGCTGTCTACGTAGTGTATTATAACTATTCTCAATGGATCTACAGTTCATATTAAAACATGCAAGCTTGTCATCTTTATAGTAGATATTCTTCTGACATAATGGACATGTACCATTTATCGGTTGAGATATCTTAAGTGTAGAAACGTTAAATTTTATTATCTCTACTATCGAACTAACATTACATGATTCGTCGCACTCTATTTCAAAATTATCAGGTGCCATTTCTGGATATTTGATAATAAACGATATCGTGTTAGATAAAGCCGTAGTTTCATACATGACTACTGATATAAGAATACCTGTATCAGGATCTTTACTAATATATTCTAATGTTTTAACAACAGCATGTTTAGGCATAAAAATCTCCTCTAGGATATTCCTTATGAAAATAACTAATCTAGTACTTCAAGATTCGATTAAGTTACAAGTAAGTCGTATTAAAAGTATAAAGATAGATACATCTAATACTAAGACTCAATTAGTTATCGGTTCAAATGGTTCCGGTAAAAGTTCATTACTTCATGAGTTATTTCCATTTCCCCCAATAAAATCAACTTTTGGTAAAAATGGTTATAAGAATCTAACAATAATGCATAACGGTGAAGAATATAATCTCATATACGATGCTCATCATGGTCACAGCTTTATGCATAATCATGTCAATTTGAATAAGAATAGAAATTTTGATACTCAAAAGGAGTTAATAGAAAAGTACTTTCAGTTAAATAGTAATATTCATACTATATTGAAATGTTCATTACCGATATGTGATATGACTCCAGCTCAACGTAAACGATTTATATTCGATGTTAACCCAGTTGATATTTCATTATTTATTGAACGACATAAAAAAGTACGAAAAGATGTTACAAGCTACAGTAATAATCTCGATAGGTTATATGAACGACATAAACAACTGATCAGCCAGAAGTTACCATCAGATCAACTCGATACTCTTTTAGCTACTAGAGCTAAATTAGAGAATCAGGAAAAGACTCTTTTAGTCTGGATAACTAAAGTAACTGAAGAACTTAATAGATATACAACTAATGATATCGAATATGATATCGATAATACTCGACATATATTACGTCAGTTGTATCATAGTTTACCCGATTATTTTAATATAAGTAGGGATAGCTACAAAAATGATCTAGTAGAATTACCTGTAAAAATAGAAATGATGGGTAATGAATTAGTTGATCTAGAGAAGTTATTAGAAGACCTAACTAATTCGATTAGTTATTACGAAAACCAGAAGAATAAAGTAATAGGTGAATATAGTGAGATACTATCAGAATTAACTGATCTTCAATCTAAAGTAAGTACATATACTGATAAGAATCTAGATACTATACCAGAAACATCTATACAAGATATGTATAAGTTATCTGATAAGGTTAGGATACTAATAATACGTATATTCGATATAAGTACACGTATTATAAAACGAGATAAACTTAATGCATTATATGAACAACTGACTGAAGATCGTATGAGCATTACTCAGCTAACATCCGAGATATCTCAAATAGATAAACGTATAGATGAACTTAATAGCTCAATAAAGTCATATACTACTGCTGATGATTGTACTAAGAGTAGTTGTGAATTATTTAAGGTATATAACGCTAGTATAACTAAAAAACAAACTGAGCTAGATGAATTATATACATCTATCAAAGCTAAACGTAAATGTGTTATTGAGCTTAAAGATAAGTACGATCATGATCATAATAATTGGGATGAACAATCTCGTATATGGACTATAATTGACGAGATAAAACACCTAATACTATCTAGTCCACTTAGGATATATTTCACTGATGAATCTATATCGAAACAGATCATCAAGTCGCCAATGAAAATATATGATGAAATTCAACAGTATCTGGATAGGAATGAACGTTATTATGAATACAGTTTGATAATGAATCGTATAGCAGAATTAGAGAAAGTAAGTGATCTAGCAAAATCTAGACAACAATTGTCAGATGATTTAATCAATTATGAGTTATCTAAGTATACCGATAAATTTAAACAGTTGTATAGTAAGTATGATAATAAAAAGATACAGCTAGCTAGTATCGATAATAAATTGAAACATGTAAATCAGTTTGAACGTATCAATTTAAAATTATCGGAACTTAATGATACTAATAATGTCTATATGAAATATATAGAGGATACGGCTAATATCGAATATCTAACTAAGCTATTAAACTGTATGAATACTCTATTATCTAATATACGCAAAGAACTTATCGATATAATTAAGATAAGTAAAGATCAGGAGATGCTTATAGAGCGGCTAGATAAAGAGGTAGATTCAGTTATTAGTGAACTTAGTCCTAAGTTGGACTTAGCTAAGACTATCGAAAATGCCTTACAGGAGTTACCAATAGTTTATATAAAAACCTTCATCAATGACGTGATAAAAGTAACAAATTATTTCATTTCTAGACTAGCTACATACCCTATGCAGCTTATCCGATATGATGATATACCTACATTCGAAATAGGTGTAGTGATAGATGACGATGTTAAATTGAAAGATATATCTAGTTGCTCTGATGGACAGAAAGCTATCATTCAATTGTGTTTTTGTTTAGCTATGATCGTCGAATTAAAATATAACGATTATCCAATATATGTTGATGAGATAGATAGAGCTTTAGATTCAGCTCATAGTATTCGATTAACTAAATTATTAATAGATCTGATCTATGAAGAAATAGTTAGTCAGATATTCTTAACTAACCATCATCAAAGTGTATTTGATGGAACTGATGGAGATATAACGGTACTAAATGGTGATAACATCGTACTTCCGTTATCATACAATACAAATACTATTATTGAATACGTTTAAAAAGAAATACTATCAGCTACTGAGCATTTACGCTCAGTAGCTGATAGTACTAAGTATATCAAAAATATCTTACACGTGCAATAATTGTTTAAATAAACTCTTACACTCAAACGATACATAACCTCCAGCACATGCCGCAACTATAATACCTATGATAGTTGATGTACATGCTGAGAATTCTGTAGTACTCGATATAGATTGACAATATATACCAATTATTCCAAGACAGCTTATTGCAAATAATATTCGACTTAATGAAATCAATGTGAGTTTGATTGATTTTGACATGGTTATTCTCCGAGTTTACCTAATCGACGTTTGATTTCTGGACATAATAAGAATATACTAAATTGCGTTTCATTACTCATAATACCTAATCTTTCTTCCGATGTAATGAGTTTCTTATCAGTCCAATAGTTGAAAGTATCTTTAACTATACTGTTAAATGAGTTAATCAAAAATCTAGGTAGAGAACTAGCATTGTGAGCATCAGTTATAGATAATGCAGCTAAATCTCCTACAACTACATCATTACAAGTAGCTCCGAAGAATAAATCTACCATACCGATAAGTTTATTCATCATATAAAGTTTAGTACATTTAGTATCTCTAATTAGATTGCAGATGAAAATACCATCCATTAGCATAGATAGATTTATATCATCAAATACTAAATCAGTAAAAACATACAAGGTATCAGTTTCTTTCATATCGGATAATTGACGAATAAACTGAGACTTAGCTTGTCCATTATCTATTCCTATTCCATAAGAGAATGTCTCTAATAATGCCATATTGATATTAAGTATATATTCATCGACATTATCACTAGGAATGATAAATTTAGTAGGTTCTATTTTAGGAGACTTATTCAGATCACTTACTGTATGAAATAATTTCATTAGATCATTATGATCATTTATAGCTACAACACCACTTTTAACTATACTTTCCATACTTGGAACTATATCTGAATCTGAATAGAATTTATCTGAAATTAAGCTAATCGTTTGCATATCCATGATTACCTATCTCCTCGATACAATATACCAGCTTTTGTAATTCGATCGACCATATCGTTAGCAGGTATGTAATACTCGAATGTATTATTGATAATACCGTCAAACTCTTCTTGAGTTATTAGTCCCTTTTTCTGTATAAGTGTTAACAAATATTCTGTATACTTTACTAGGTGATCAGTCTTATTAAGTATCCTCTGAGATACCTCGAAATTATATCCAGTAGCAGAACTATGAAACATAGTAATAGCATTATGACATATTTCTATTTCACTACCAAATGCTAGAATAAGAGAGCCGCATGAAGCTGCTAAACCCATATTACGTGTAATGATTTTAGCTTTACACTGTTGCATTGCTGCAATGATATTACATGCTGTACTGATAGCTCCGCCTGGACTATTAATATTCATGTATACGATATAGTCTTCTGATAAACTAACTAGTAAAGACATAAGTCGACTATACGACTGAACATTATAATAGATCTCACCGCTTAACCATATATTACAAACTTTATCAATTTTATTCAGCTTTATCGCAAACTGACCTGATCCACAAAATTGTATATCGGATAATGAATCATTTTGGTCAATAGCAAATGTTACTGGAGTTATCATGATTACGGCCTCTTAACATGAACAAATGAGTGGAATAATGATGATACTTTCTTACTATCAGGATCAACTACAACATTATTTGTTGTATCAACATATCCAGTTATTACTGAGCCTAATATAACTTTATTTGATTTCATTAGATCGTTAAGTTCTGTATTAGTAAATTTCTCTAGAGCAACATTACGAACCATAGAGAAATTAGTATTATTAACTGGTACATGTATTTCTTCATATGAATCAAACTGTAATCCTTCTACAGCTTTCATGTAACGTTTAGATGAATGCTTAAATCCACCACTAGCTACTCCAGCATCGAATGTTACTAAGCTAATAAGTTCCTTGTTAATAACTTTAGAATTTCGATTCTGAGAAGCTTTAGATAAACCACGTAATGAATGAGCTAAGTTCCTAGTAGGATCTAGCATAGCTTCATCATAATACTTACCATATGGTCCAGAACCTTTAGCATCAATCGTAATGATGTCAATACCTAGATCATCTAATCGTTTTATTTTAGTAGATCGGATATGATGTGACTGTTTTTGAGGATCGAGGTTGAGTAACCTCTCCATACCCATCTGACTATTGAGATCGACAAATGGATGTCCCCATTCTCCAAACAAACAACCTTCCGTTAATCGTTTATAATAGTTAGTATCAGGTCCTTTGATTTGATTTAGAAAAGTCTTAGTATCATAAGATGTCATATTACGAGTTGTAGCTCCCAATACAGCTACAGGTACATCAGTAAAATATCCATCTTTATCTCTAACCCCTTTACCTAATTTATATCCATCATCTATAATGAAAGTTTCAACTGAGAAATATGGTGTAGCTTGCATAAGAGATAAGCTCCTTACGAAATTAGATTGATTTATATCGATTTCAGCCTATATTATAAGCGATACAGGCTGTTTAAACTACTTAATTAATGGAGACTTACAGTGGCTAATCTAACTGATATCAGTAAATTTTTTATACGAAAAGGTGACCAGTGGATATTTACTGGGAACAAGTTAGAGATACTAATTCCTGAGATATATCGAGATCGTAATTTCTTTGAGGTTATCGGAGATTATTGCGTATCATTAGGTGTAGTTAAATTGAAACTGAATGATACGCTAGAAGCATCACTAATGATCATAACTAAACTTATGTTCGGTTTTTCAGATATATCATCTGCTGAAGATGATGGAGAACGTTATATAGTCTTACAATTAAAACGTGATGACGTATTCATTCAACAAGCTACAATTATTAAGAACAGTAACATAGCCTATGAGCTATTTATGTCATTTATAGCTCTAGGTAAAATACCTAAGTTCGTATCGTATGAATCTATCAGTAGATTATTTGATAATGATAATAAATGTAATGGTATAAATCTGAATATCAACCACTCTATTTTTGAGATGATATACGCACATATGTATCGAGATAGTAAAGATCCATATACTTTCTATCGACATACTACTATGAAAAATAATCCAACCATCGTTCCATTACATCAGATATCTCATGGACCAGTATCAACATCAGCACGAATTATCGGTTCATATATGAAGGAAGGTATGATATCGTCATTGGTAGATGATTCAGATAAAGAACCGTCATTAATAGAAAATATGTTACGAGCTTAATACTCAAAGGATTAGTATGTCACACATCATAGCTGATATATCATCAATCGAATATATGCAACGTTTTGACAAAGTTATGTTGCAAAGTAAAAAATTAACTGATAATAATTTTAGATTATTTCACGTATCTAAAGCTAAATTGTTCGAACTAACTACTAGATTACCGGATAATAAATTTACTCGTAGTGGTGATGAAGAAAATACAATCAAACGTATTTCAGTTGCTCCATCAATAGGAGACTGTTTAGCCGCTCTAGGTAATGGAATCAAAGATAACGACTTTTATGTATACGAACCGAAAGACTATAAGAATATTACAATAGTTCCTAACGAATTTATTATCGAGCATAATCTAATACCTGACGCACATATAACCCACGAGTGTTGGGTAATAAATCCGGTATTACCAGTTAAGTGCATAGGTAAAATATCAGTTAAGGATCGGACTGGTGAGTACAACGAATTCGAATATCATGATGAATCTGATAAGGCTATTAATGCTCGTATGTATTATTGGAATTGGGATTGGAAAGAAGTATATCATATCAGTTTTCCATATAGTGAACATAAGGCCTTACTAAATAGACTGAATAATAATCAATCTATTTGGACTACTAGAGTTTACGACGAGTATAATAAATATCGTATAGGTCAGGTATTAGTTTCAGATTTAAATGACCGAGTACTTAAAGTAAATAATGTATATAAATTTACAAATATTAATCGTCATCCATTTTACAATCAGCTTAGTTCTAAACAAAAGAATCTATTAATAAAGGCTAAACTATTCGACATAATAGAATTACAATAACTAGTCAAGTACCCCTCCCAAAGGAATTGGTCTCCACCACTACAAATAACTAACGAATTCGTCTTAGAAGACTATGGTATATCTGATATTATGATAACAATATCATGAGTACTGTTCTGACTAAGGTATATTTCGACCACAATATACCTGTTTGCGTTAGTCTGATCATCTGCTCGCCATTCTCTCCTCCACCTATGACGACTCCAGTTCTTTTGAGCTGGAGTCGTCAGTTTAATTATTTTTACGAGGTTATTATGATACTATTTAAAAATGATTGGATAGATCTATCATCAGATCATTTTGATACTTCTACTCAGAATAAAAGTTTTATACGTATGCATCAAATATTAAAACGTATGGGTATTGAGAATAATAAATTCTTTTTAGTACTACTAGATACTGAGTTAAAGAGTATTGATCCGCATAATCTGACTGATAATTCAACTGAGTTAAAATTACGAATAGCTCGCGAATGTAAATTGAATCCTTGGTATTTTTATCGAGAGATGTTACGTATTCCTGTTACTGGTTCAGATGGAGTACATTTCATTTTAAATAGAGCTAATCTAAGTTTGATATGGTTATTCAGTAACCACATTGATGTAATGCTTGTTATGCCTCGTCAGTTAGGTAAAACTATTGGTACAATAAGTATTGCAGCATTGATTATGTATGTAACTGGTATGAACATAACATTCGCTATGCTAGCTAAAGATGCTAAGCTTAGAAAGGAAAATGTTAGTAGATTAAAAGATATACGTGATGGTCTACCTGAATGGTTCATTAGTAGAGAGCGTAATGATACTGATAATAGTGAAGAAATAAAGTACTCAGCTTTGAATACTAAATACCTAACTTTTGTTTCACAAGGATCGGTAGCTGGAGCAGAGAAACTTGGTAGAGGTATGACTACTCCTTGTCAGCATTGGGATGAGATGGCATATTTTACTAATGTTGATATAACTTATCCAGTAGCTATATCCTCAACCAATGCTGCAATTGAAACAGCGAAGTTACATCATCAGCCGTATGGTAATATCATTACTACTACAGCTGGTAAATTAAATACAACTGAAGGTAGATTTACACATAATCTATTATGTAACTCTCTGACATTTACTGAAACGTTATATGATACTCCGGATATAGTGAGTTTAGAAAATATAGTAAAACAGAATAGTCCGCAGCGTATGGTATATTGTGAATTTAGTTATTCTCAATTAGGCAAATCTCAAGAGTGGTTCGATACTACCTCAGCTAGAACTAGTGGCGGTGAAGATATTATCGCTAGGGATCTTCTTAATAGATGGACGTTTGGTACTGAGAGTAATCCGATTGATAAAGAAATTCTAGCTAAGATGTACAAGAATAAAAGAGAACCTGAATATGTTCAATATGTAGATGAGTTTATGATAAAGTGGTATATACCGAAAAGTACAGTATTAGGTCCTGATTTTGATAGTATTCCGATAATGATAGGAATGGATGCATCTGAGAATGTTGGTAGAGATTATACCAGTTTCATATTTTCAGATGCTAGAGATTTAAGCGTTATAGGAGCAGCTCTATGTAATGCTACAAATATCATCAAAGTAGCTTTATTTGTAATGAGATGGTTAGTTAAATCTAATATACTATTCATACCCGAAAGAAATAGTGTTGGGTGTGCGATAATCGATTATTGTTTACTTAAACTTGAAGAGAAAGGTATTTACCCTTATTCAAGAATATACAATACTGCCGTACAAGAAAATATGCCTTTATCAGAATTATTCCAGATACATCATACTAAACGAAATGTATTTGGTTTTAGAACTGAAATGAAGAGTCGTAACTTCTTATATAAGACTGTATTCTTTAAGGTATTAGAACAATGTGCTGATAAATTACATGATCCTCAATTAATTAACGAAATAGCTGGATTAACTATTAAAAATGGTCGTATAGATCATAGTGGTGGGAGTCATGATGATACAGTTATTAGTTATATATTAACAGCCTATGTAGCATTTTTTGGTGATAATCTCCGTATGTACGATTTTGCTAAAGCCGATCCTAGTATAATATTAAGTGGAATAAATAATGTTAAGCTAGATGATGCGAGCCTTAATATAGAAGAACTTAAGTTTAAAATATCTAGTATAGATAAACAAATCAAATATGAAGCTAATCCTACTAAGAAGGTTGAGTTAATTCATAAAGGAAATAAACTTAAGAAGATATTACCTAATACTGAAGATGATCTAGATGTTCATAGTTTATCTCAGTTAAAGGCTAAGAAATATTTACCATTTCAAAATTCGAATAATCCTGCTGAGGATATATCAATATTTTTACGAGGAGTTTAATATCATCATGATCATACCAGCATTAATATCAGAATCCCCGATATTTAATTGGGCATTAGAAGCTATCAGTCATCAGGTTAATAGTAAATTTCCAGAAGAATTATCAACTGAATTTGAGAAAGTATTCGATTTTGCACATAACTACGATAGTGAATATGGTAAACCTAAAGATAAAGAAGATGCTAGTCGTAAGCATAATGATCTATCAGAATACATATCTGAACATACCGCTCCTAATTTAAAGAAGATCATATCTAAATATACTAATATAGATGTTGATAAAATAGTATTATTACCATCAACTGATATATCGATGTATTCATTAATATTCTGCTCAGTAAAAGATATTGATAGTTTATTGATTAAACTAATGAATAGAGCTAATAATACTACTGATGATAATACTCAATTAAGCGTAATGACTAATAAGAAATTAGCCAATATACTAGATATGAGTTATAATCTAGATCGATCAAAAGGTCGTATAAACCTAGGATATGCTGGTATGAAATCTTCAAGTGGTTCAGTAGGATCATCTGAAGGTTTACATATCACCTTAGGGTTTTCACCAGCATTATTCGTATTAGATGAACTTATTATTGATGGTGAAAAGTTTATACCAACTCCAAAAGAAATAACCGCTATTCTACTACATGAAATTGGTCATGTATTCTCATGGATAGAATATGTAGCTGATTTATCATTTGCTGGATATTACGGTAATAATGTATTACGTGCAGTTAATGATAAATTCAAAAAAGATCCTGGTAAGACGTTAGATGAAGTTGCTGATTTTTTAGCTGAGGTAAATCGTAAAAAAGATATACCCGATAAACTATTAAAACTATCAGAGAATCTATTTACATTAACGACTGAATTGCAATCAAGAATGAAAGATGCTATGTCATCATCGAAATTAGATATATCTGATATTCACAATGTCAAAGATTTAGTATACCAAGGATCTTTCAATATATTAATAAAAGTAATATTATTTGGTATAATCCAATTACTAACAGCTTTGGGTATACTTTATGTAGGGTCAATAACATCAATTTTATTACCATTATTATCATACACTAGTACTAATTCGTCAGGTTCTCGCAATAGAGGTATAGATTACAATGCGGCTTCAATGTTCGAAAGACTAGCTGATGAATATGTAAGCCGATATCAGATGAGTAAACATTTAAATAGTGGATTAACTAAATTAACTACATTAGGTAATCAAATATTCAAATTATATCATCTCGGTCCGATAACTGGTCGTATATTACGAGAATCATCTATACTCAAGCTTTATGTAGTAATATTCTCATTACCAACATCTGTAGCATCTTATCTATTAGGTATTACATTAGAAGATTACAGTAATTATGAGAGTGATTATAAACGAGCCAGACGTAATATAAATAACATGAGAGATCTACTTAAGAACTCATCTTTACCTCATGATGTACGTAATGATATTCTTAATGATATAGATAAGATGAATTTCGATCTTAATCGAGTTAAACCTCGACTATATCGGATGACTAGTTATATATTAAAATCGATACTATTAATGCCAGGTAAATCATTAAGAAAAATCTTATCAAGATTATTCGGGGATAATAATGTTGATCCAGAATTACGTAAAGTAGCTGAAGATATTGATGAGCTACTTAGTAATAAGGCTATTTACTATGCAGCTAAAATACAATCCATATTTGAGATAAAATCGTGAAGAATTATATCGCTGATAATCTAAATCAAATAAAATTAAACATAACTCCAGAAGTAGCTAATTCTGTAAATAAATTAGTTTTACAGTTTGAGATAAGAGATCATCATCCGAATACTTTAAATTCAAATGTATTTGGTGTACATAAATTTATCTTTATGACGAATGATAGAGATATGCTATTCGATATATTTAATGTTAATATATCAGAGTTTCAGAAAATCATCCGTGATACCCCGTCTATTAACGAGGCATTTAAAGTAGTTAGTGACGCATTTAACCTATTGTGTATATTCATAGTGCATCAAACATTATCATCTAAATTAAGTTCAGCTGATGCTCATAAGCTATCAGTTAATGTACTTAATTATTTACAATATAGGATAATGAGTAGTGCCATTAATCATTACTTTCCATATAAAGCTGATTATGATACGATGCAAACTGTAATAGAAGGACTTAATCTTAAGTTCGCTATTAAGCAATTTGATACTTGGAAAAAGGTAATAACCAATAGATCAGAATCACTAATAGATCATAAGAATAAATCATATAACACATTTAAAACACTTAAAGATGATAAGGATGTTCTTTATTTATTATCGGATACATCTACTCGTATACGAAGTCAATTAAAGATCATCACTGGTGAGTATTATACTCTAAAAGAAGCTGGTAATATACTTGGATCACATTCCAGTACAACTAGCTTAGATGGTGAAAAGATCTTACGTGAACGTATTAATGGTTTTAGTAATATAAGTTCATCAGTCTACTATAAAGCTCATAATAAAACAGCCTTCATAGATAATCGTTATATACAAATGGTACAGAAATCTATACCACGTATTAATACGAATATCATACGCCGAGCTTTACAAGCTATTTCAGATGAAATATTAGTCAATGAACATGATAATACTAAGAATAAAATCATTCATAAAAGTGATGGTACAGATTACTATTATGGTACTGAGGAATTAATTAGTCGTATCGTGTATACGATATATAATTCAGCTATTCATAATCCTAAGATCAATATACGTAATAAAATAATGATCTATATTAACACAAAAAATATATACTCAGCGGCTAGATCATCTGATCCTATTCTCATCAACGTTAAGTACTCATTAAATGAACTATTTAAGAGAACTAAGGTTAGTCGTAGAGAATCTACTGTTTCTGGATTAACTATTGCAATAGCGTTGTATATAACTTTAATATCCTTTGAAAAGATATAGTATTAACATGTTCATACACTACACTTACACCCATAAAGTGTAAGTGTGGTGTTTTAAATATATATCATTAATTTGAATCAGTATTATCTTCACATTAATTCTAAGTACGGAGGTACCTATGTCAGTTACTACTAAATTTTTGATCATGGTATTAGTTATTAGTATGGTATACCATGAAAGATCTATGCAGATTGATATTCTATCAGCCCGTAATATTAAACAGAAGCAATTAATTAACGATCTATCTAGAGACTATGAGCAAAAGGTAAGTGAACTTGAAAATAAAGTAGCATCATTATCAGCTCTTAACCTACGCATCTCAGCTTATACTAAATCTAAAGATGAAACTAATGATGACCCTGAGAATACTGCTATTATGGAAAAACCTATTCCAGGTAAAACATGTGCAGTATCTAGAGATCTAAAACATCTACTTGGTAAAGAAGTATATATAACTGGAGTGGGAGTTAGAAGAGTTAATGATCTCATGAATAGTAGATATGAAAATTCTATGGATCTACTCGTAGGTAGTAAAGATTATGCTATGAACTTCGGAGTACAAGAAAAAGAAATAGTCGTAATCAATTAATATCACCGACTCAGCTTACTGCTTATTATGCAGTAAGCTGAGTCAGTATTTCATTTTTTGTTGGGTAGAAATACCTCTGATATTTCTTCTACCTTAAATCCAGCTACTGTAGATCTACCACCTCCACCATATCGATACGCTATTTTACCAACATCGATATCAGTATTAGAGCGATCAGTAGATATCGTCATATGCCAAGACTGATCTCTACAATATACTCCTTTAAGATGTATACGATATTTATTATAGATGGAATCGAATATTGTACCATCTATTCCACCTTGATTAATAAAAATAGCACTATGTCCATCAATAGTACCTTCTATCCCATACTGACATATCAGCAGTTGATACCATGGAACTAAATATCCGAGAATATGTTTACCAATATTTTTAACTGAATCAACTATCGGATGATCTGATAATAATTTGTCCCAGTGTCTGCTGGTAGGGAAATTCGATAGACTTAGCATACCAAAATGGAACTTATCATTTTCAATAGTACGTTTCCAAACATCTCTTTCAGCTATCAATTTAACAGCTTCCGGTACATGTATATTCGGATAAAAGTATTCCCAAACTAACCTACAAGCCCCCATCTCATTATTAGTATCAAATACATGTTTAATCGGAAAGTTATTAGATTTAAGATCTTCATATGAGGTATCATGATGATCTATCACTAATATATTCTTCGTTATTTCGAGTAGATTAATTAAGGTATCAGCTCTCGGACATATATCAACAAATATCAGTTCCTCGTCTTTATCAACACTTTTATCTGTATTACAAAATGTACGTTCAAAATCATACCAATAGTTGTATGGTATAATCATTGCATTCGGATAACGTCTAGCTACAATAGCTCCAGAACACTTCCCATCAAGATCGCTAACGTGATAATAAATCTTCAAGATTGACTCCTTACTAGAATTTATGTAGATAAGTTAATTTGATCAACACTATCGACTAACCGTATTAAAAAATATACTATGATGGTAGCGTAGTTGATTATAGTAAATATCAAATAATCAACTACGCGATCGAACTTAACTACTAAAGCATCATAACTACCAGCTCTCTCACTAGTAGTCCATCCACAACAGATGATGTTATTATTAGAGTCAGTGACTACTGATAAAAACGAATCAGCTAATGAACCCCGTATATTTTATTAGTTGAGATATTAAGGTTAGTATAGAACTTAACTACTAATGCGTCATTACTACCTAATCCTTCACTAACCGATCAATAGTTCAACGCCGCATCTTCTATTGAGCATTCATCGACACTACTTACTTCCCATCTCTCCCCGTCAAACCTTGCTACCCAATCACGCGGGGTTCCATAAATCCGACCAGATCTGGACCAGGAAATAACACATGGTCCATTTACGTATATCATCGGAGCATCTGCCCCGCCGACTCTACCAGCTATTCCATCAGCGACATAACCTACACCAACAATCTCAGCATTTCCTTCAACGGTGTAGGTCGCCGATCCCCGATATCCTGAAGAAAGACCGAGTAATACTAAATACGTGTTATCAGCTTCACCTTTAGCCAGTAAATATCTTTTATTACCTCGGGCATCCTCAGATTTCAAATCTACTAATTTAAGATCTATCTCCGACAGGTTGATCTCTTGATGATAGCACTTATCGCATATCACTTTTTCTCCAATAACAACGGCTTCTTTTGGAAACATATTATGCCCACAACTCAGAGCAACACTAATGATATCACCAAATGAACCAGTATTATGTCCTACTACCGCAACCTGTACTGGCGATGTTGGAACAGGAAATTCACGAGAGGCGAGAGGTACTCTTAACTCCCAACGTCCTCTACCTTCCTGACCATGAGAAATTGCATAGAATCGCCCTTTTTTACCATCAACTATATGAGCAATTGCTGCTTCTACGCCAATCATACTTATACGTACTACTTTCATAACATAACCTCTCTAGTTTAATATAATCGACTTATGTTATATCACCATGATGTACAAATGTCGATCTAAATTTTACTGATATAATAACGTCAAAAAGGTAATACATTAGCTACCCGATCAAGGTAGCTAATGTATTACACTCTTATAGATTTACTACTGGTGGGCGATATCGGACTCGAACCGATACGTCTTACGACACATGCTCCTAAGGCATGCGTGTCTACCAATTTCACCAATCACCCAATACAATTCATTTGATCCTAGACCTTCACTAGTAGTACGACCACTACAATTAATACTTTCCGATAGGAGTACGCGACGCTCCTTAGCTAATACGTTTATGCGTATACGATTTAGTTACGTATATACGAAACATATCGGAAAAATTTGGCTCCGAAGACTGGGATCGAACCAGTGACAAGATAGTTAACAGCCATCTGCTCTACCACTGAGCTACTTCGGAATTGATTTATGGTCGGGATAACTGGATTCGAACCAGCGACTTTATGCTCCCAAGGCATACGCTCTACCATACTGAGCTATATCCCGTTTAATACTTTTCATAAATGGTGCGCTTGGCGAGATTCGAACTCGCATAGCTTTCGCCGGGGGGATTTTACTTACCATCTGAGTTACCTGAGCTATTAATTGTGGTGCAGGTAGTCGGATTCGAACCGACACAGTTATACAACCGAGGGATTTTAAGTCCCTTGCGTCTACCAGTTTCGCCATACCTGCTAGTTACCTAAATACCTTGTAGCCTAGACTACAAGCCCCTTAGCATATTCAGGAGTAATACCGACCTTAACTGTATTGAGTACACGATCATTTAGGGATGCATACTTAATCTTCTTCAGGTTCATAATCGTCGAGATCTAATTCATCCTCGATCTCGATATCATCAGTTTCATCGTCATCTTCATAATCCGATTCATTATCAGAATCATCAGCATCGATATCATATTCATCTGATGCTATATCCAGCTCATCGGTATCTTCAAACTCAATCTCATCTACATCGATTATATCAACCATCGCTCGACCTCCTTAGTCTAACGAAAATATTGTTTTAACGGTTTCGATAGCAAGTAACCCAATCAAAGCTGTACCTACTATTGTCTGTATTATTTCATAGTCACAGAACCACAAAATTATATCATAATTCATAGCGACATTCCTAAAAGATGGTGCTCCGGGAGAGATTCGAACTCACGACAACCCGGTTATGGGCCGGGGGCTACTAACCAACTGAGCTACCGGAGCTATTAATCGTGGTGCAGGTAGTCGGATTCGAACCGACACAGTTATACAACCGAGGGATTTTACTTACCACTATAGCTTTCGCTACCAAAATCTTACGCTCACCCATTTCTAGATTGTGAGATTTGTTTGTGGTCTGGACTATGCTATCACCATATCACCCTTTAATAAGTTTTATAAAACTTGTAATTTTAAAGTGATGACTTAGGTATTCCGTCTCTAGTCTCTACACCTTCTGCAATATGTTAAGTAGCTGTTATTTAATGGACGATTCGGCTACCGTTTAGACTACGGTTCAAGCCTATTAGTCTCACAGCTCCTAATGCTTAACATATTTGTATAATCAATCATCTGGGGTAATTCCATATCATAAATGGGAGACATTGGAATACAGTATTGACTGAATTATATGCAGCTTGGCTCGGCGTTAGTCAGATAAGATTTTAGTATAGGCAGTCGAGTATCCACCCTATACATTATTTATGCTCTTAAAAGCCTTCGCCGAATTTACGGAAATACTACATACGCCTTTCGGTTGAGTCGTTACGCGATCATCTCACTACCAACTCATTTTTCGTATGTGACCCATTCGAGTCCCTTGCGTCTACCAGTTTCGCCATACCTGCATATATTTATGTAGCTAACGGATCATTTTGTTATTTGTAGTGGTGGAGACCCCATCCTTCAGGTGGAGGAGGAACCACTACCCTCCTATAGTTAAGTTTTACTAAGTTAAGCGTAAGCTACTCTACGTTACAACGTGATTACTAGTTACTACAGTAGAGGTTACCCTCCGTCTTATAGTTCGTCCCACTTCGCTACTGACCACCTGAGAGGTTACGAGCTAGTGGAGCACCCGTACATCAGTTGTTATGTGGTTCAGTTACCTTCAGTCGTCCCCTAGTTCTATTACTAGGCTAGGTTACTTGGTTAAGCTAGTCTTTTCTACCTAGAGTTACCTAGGTACCTTGTAGCCTAGACTACAAGCCCCTTCCTTTAGGGAGGGGTACTTGACTCTACCCTTTTCAATGGTCAGAGTTCTCATTGCCCATCTCCTTATCCTGTTCTTTTTCTCTATACTTATTTTTAGTATTTCGGAATGCTTCCAGTATACCATAGGCATACTTTTTAGAAGAAAATATCATAAGGAAGTCATTCTCGATATCCCATCCGATATTATACATATTCTTAACATATCGTTGGTCCCGAGCGATTTTATCCTTATAATAATCATCAGGATCAAATAGTGTAGTAAGATCTATATGTTCCTTAAGACGGAATCGACCTTTGACGATATTTATTGCGTGTTCTTTGCAAATATCCTTAACTGATTTCTTACAAATGATAAACAGCGGTCTTCCGATTATATCGACGATATCATCCACCTTGAATATAGCATACTGATCTAGTTCAGGCATGATCCTCGATACGGAATTATAAATAGCCCCATACTCATACTCAGCTGATCCCATATAATCAAATGAAAATGAATTAGAAATATCCAACAGGTTTCGCTTGGAAAAATTTGCTGTTTTTTGATATTTCAATCTCTGAATCAGATACGGTTTTCTCATACTCACCCTCCTATTAGAAATGAATTGGTTGACTTGAGTTTCGAATTATATTGATTTATTTCATTAGCCATGATCACTTCTCCACAATGAATATTAATAGAAAATATCTTAACAATCGTATTCTAAACTAATAATATATATCTCAAATCGTGCAACATTTCAGTAAATAAAAAGGAGTAAGATCTATGCTAAATTATATACGTAGAAAGTTAGATACCATATTCAGATCGTTAGATAGTGATGCATTTAATGTAGGAATAGTTATTAGCTCGGTTATATGGATATTAATATTCATAGCATCAATTATAATCATATTTAATAATTTAACTAGGTAGAAGGATAATCCAATGAGTATATACAGATTACAGAAGTTGATCGTAAAGTTATTATCAGATAAGGTCATCTTTGTAAGCTTCTTATTCGGTCTTATTTTAGGTATTTTAGGTATTACTGTATATGTATACACACTACTCTAATTTTAGTAATTACATCGAAAAAATTAATAACTATAGATAGATGCTACGAGCTCGTAGCATCTATCTATAATATTTAAGTTAAATACTGGATGAACCTAGAGGACATCTTTTCAGATACCGCACATTTAAAATTATCTTTATATCTCCGAGGCCAAATACCTATACTCAATTCGTATAGACATCCATTATCTCCGGTATAGTGGATACATGATTGACCCATACATACTGATCTATCAAACTTATCAACCGACCTATTGTAATTATTCTTTCTAAATTTAAGATGGTACTCATCACATAGGCATTCGGGTATACGTCTTTTACAATGTTTAGCTGAAGAATAGTAGATGATTCTACGACATTCACATCTTAATCTATCATAGGTTGTATCTAATCCTAATATAGTGCCAGTAATAGCATCGAGCTCTTCTATTTTAAAATGACCTATATACTCACCTGCCACTCTAGCAGTATTATCCATTATCGTTCTACCATTAGTAAATGGTTTATGTAACTCTTCAATATTATCTAAAGATAGACCTGAATTACAGTAATATCTAGCTATTCCAATATTACAATCCAATCTATCAGCTAATTGTAAATGATTATTATGATCAACCTCACTAACTTCTACTCGAAAAGGATCATCACAACCATAAGATTGTAATAGGGTAAAAAATAAAATAGGTCTGATAGAGGATATAGTGTATTATGTTAATGAGCCATCGTATGAGTAGTACTAAATATTTAACTTAGATTAACACATACTAATCGAGGTCTAATTGACGACATGGAAAAAGCTGAAACTATTAAATCTATACTAGAACATATCGATAGTGTAGGATATTATATCGATAAAGTAATAACTGAACTAAGGTTCCGAGGTAAACATCATGATAGTAGTAAGTTAAAGGAACCTGAGATTGATATATTCGCTAGATATATTGATAAATTGAAGAGTTGTACTTACGGAAGTTCGGAATACTTCAGACAATTAAAAGAGATGGAAGAAGCTCTTACTCACCACTATAAGGTTAATAGACATCATCCTCAGCATTTTGCTGGGGGTATTAAAGATATGAACTTGTTTGATATACAAGAAATGCTATGCGATTGGTTAGCTTCTATTAAGAAACACGATAATGGCGATATAGACGAGAGTATCGAAATAAATCAGAAACGATTTGGATATAGTGATGAACTTAAGTCTATATTTAAGAATACAGCTAGAGTACTGAAGTAATATATGGTAAAAAGTTATGATACGATCTGGTAAATTAAATATACTAATAGACGGGAACTTTGGTAGTACTGGTAAAGGTCTCTATGCTTCGTATATAGCTTCAATTAAGCATATCGGATATTAAGTTAAGAGATCTACTTGATAAATTACCAGAAGTAACTCATGTAGGATTTGGTCCAATGGCTAATCAAGTACATTGGGCTAGTGATATCAGATAAAAAAGATAATAGCTTATTTATTCATACTAGATAACTACCCCTCGTATAAGGGGTAGTTATCTAGAACTATGTACATCTTTATCAGGATCATGAATTGACCGAATAATAGATCTATCCGGTCATACAGCAGCTATTAGTATTAGCAGCTAAATGTACATACTAATTATATTAACAGTCTAGCACATATTGAATGAGATAAGTCATTAAATAGGCTATCTTTAGCTTTCTTAATGAAGACATGTGATCTACTGAATATGATCAATATATCTTCATCTTTACTGGTATTACACTGTACTACAATATCTCCTGGTAATACAACGATATCGTCTTTACTACATCGGCTATTTATCACGAATGGCTTAATCTTATCAAGCCTCTCATTTACCTCAATTGACATGATCCTCGGATCTATGCCTGTCTCATCATTAACGATCAATGTATCAATATCGTCATATTGGATATGATAGACATTAAGATTACTACAACTGTCAGTATAGCGACTTAATGAGATTATTCTATGCCTAGTTTCGATATCAGATATCATCAGTCTTTTCCTTATCTATAAATTCCTTGAAATAAACCGTTACTATTTCATCAGTACCAGTAGTTATAGCTACCCCAATAGGTTCGAGCTTCTTACTGAATATAAGCTCAGCACTCAGGTATAGCTTAGTTGAAGGAAGAATTTTTATATCAACTACTGGTGATACATTTTCTGATAGCTGTATTCGTATTAGCTTATTGGTCTTGGTAAATACTATTATGACACCAACATTGTCATTATCAATACCGTAAGCAATAGTCATTTCAGGAATGGCATCATCCACAGATACTATCTGATGCACATATTCATTATTCTTACTACTTCTACAACAACGATTTACTATCATCGTATTATGATAGTGCAATGTAGTGATCGTTACTCTATTCGACTGATATACATAATCGATCCTATGTATATTCGACGAATGTATTATCGTATTTTTCACATCTTGATTTGTATGCAGATCAGTATCATCCATTTTCCGTTACCTCAGTATTAGGTTTCTTTTTCAATACCAGTATCTGTTTACCAAATTTACCCGGAATGTAGTACATCTCGTACTTACGATGATCTACATTCTTCAAGACACACATAATGAATTCATCAGACATCTTATCTCTCCTTTACAGTAAAAGTATTAGTGTTAATCAAAAATCGAAATATATTGTATCTAACGGCTTATTGTTTTCATCAATAATAACTACCCCCGACATCTCAGAATCTTTGCTATGATAGATAGGTTTGTAGTTATTACTATTATTACTGATACTAGTTATCGTGTTAATTATATTCTCTTCGAATATAACTTTTACAAGATATCTTTCTTTATTCCCAACTATCATTAATGCCATTACTCTATTATTATACTCGTAATAACATAATGTAGCCATATCTACATTTTTTACAGATATCGTAGCACCATCCGATATCAAAATAGTTGTAACGTTATTATCACATATTGTTAATACGGTATGCTTACCAACAATAGTTGTTATCAGCTTGACTTTACCCTTATTTAGAATAATATCCTCTGGAACTGTCATGACCGTCTCCTATTTAACTAAAATTAATATTATATTGATATCATATCGATCCTAATCTGATAATATATATCTCAAACTGATTTAATTTACAATAGGTACTACAATTATATGGTTGACTCTCTTACCTGCACTGGCGAAAAGTTAAAAGCGTATTACACTTATCTATATACAACTCGATGTAACAAGTTGTATATAGATCTTAGTATAATCTGTTTTTAACTTTTCGTTAGGGAGGGAAGGAAGCGTATACTACTCTTAACTAGACCGGGACAGAACACATCGTACTATGATCTTATTATGAGAAGACCGAGCATACTACCCATACCTACTGCACTGGATACCCAACGGGTAGCCTAGATAGATGGGCGGCAGCCCATCTATATACATTAATATAGGTAGTCATTACATTACTACTAGTATAAGAGTATACAACAGCGAGTAATTTAGTTAAAAAAATAAAAAATAAAAAGTTAGATAATCTACATCTCTAGACGATCTGATCGTCTAGAGATGTAGTACTTCGCTTTAGTGGGTAACTTGCATATAACAATACACTTGCATTTCCTGGGTATCTCGCGTAATATGATACGCTTTAAATTTTTGGGTAACTAAGCTTTAATGGCGCACTACTACCTCCTGGGTGACATGGTGAGATTGATACATAACTTAGGTTATATGGGTAACTAATAGTCCTTGGTACATTTGTTGTTAATGGGTAACTCGCATTTTTTTTTGGTACACTTCTAGATTTTGGGTAACTAAATTACTTTAGTACACGTCCTTTTAATGGGTAATTAGATTACCATGATACACTTGCCTCTCGTTGGATAACTTCTTCTGCTTGGTACACTCTTCAATTATGGGTAACTGGTCTAGCTTAGTACACTTGCTTATACTGGGTAACTATCGTAATTTGGTACACTTGCTTTAAATGGGTAACTTTTCTAACTTAACTTTGCTGGAATGGGTAACTATTATTCCATAGCACACTTACTTATACTGGGTAACTATCGTAATTCGGTAGGCTACACCTCTAGACGATCAGATCGTCTAGAGGTGTAGTACTTTTTAAATTTTTGGGTAACTAAGCTTAGCTACCATTATTCCATCATATCTCTCCCATGATATAATCCTAATTTAGCTTCATGGTAAGGATCATGAACAGGAAGACCTTCTAATTTCCGCCATACAGCATACAGATCATATATGAACATCTTGACCATGTAACGATTGGCCATGTTGTGGATATGCTTATCGGTGTACTTTGGAAACTGTTTGAATACTTCATCTTTAGCTTTGGTAGCTGAAATTCCATCAGTTACCTTTTTAGCTATCAATTCATCTCGGTCCGATTTATACTTAATAACGTCAACTCTATTATTAAGCCGATGTTTATAATCACGATATTTATCGGAATATGGTGATTTAGCTTTGATAAATGATTGGCCGAGTACAAATACCAGTTTCGCCTTAGCGAATGGATTGAACGAAATGCCAACCGTATTAGTGGTGGTACCATCGGCGGCCTGATACGTCTTTTCAACTAGGTGTTCTTTCTTGGTACTACGACCTACACCATCAATAACATCAATGCCGATATATTTACAAATCGATGATGAGTACTTCGATTCGTAAATATTTATCTCACTGATGATGATACCAGCAATAGCTGGACCAATACCAGTGACTTTCTTAAGAAACTGGTCATACAACGGTATACCAGTAAGGGCTACTTCGATATGCTTAAAAGCATGCTCCTCTATTGATAGCATATCCTCATATTGACGTATCAAACTCAATTCGGCGAAATCATCTATGATTCCTACGCCTTTGAAAGATTTACGAGTTTTGAGATTTAAAACTATCCCATCCGTAGCTAATTTGTAATCAGCGCGGATACGTTTGAGAAGTTTTATATCCTCAGCTGACAGTTCATCTTCAGACGTCGAAGGTTCTTGCCCTAGTTTTACTTTCCATTGTGAAACTATTCTTAACCCGATTGCTATCCTTAATTTTTGAATTTGATAGCAACCTCTCACCAGACCACGTATTACACGGCGTTGATCTAAATACTCTTTACTAATCTCGGTTTCCATGGGTATCTCTCCTATTTATAATTTTACTAACTTCTATTTTACCATATTCAATAATACTTTATATATCGGTACATATGATACGCCTTAGTTATTCAGTTTCTGTATGAATAACATAAGTTGTTCATTTTGCTCGATTTTTGTGAGGTTCTTCACATGGATATTTTTTCTATAATATACATATCTATCCTCAGGAGGAAGCATTATTACATTATCATGACTATCTTTAAAGTACACTAGTAGATACCTATATCTAGTTGCTAGTTTAGGTGATATTTTGAAAAACATACTCACCGCATTAGCTGGTTTTATTATCCACATATGTGGATCAGAACCGCTCGTTATATGCAACAAATCGGTATCAAAATTAATATCATCTAGAGGTATTACTCTAGATGTTTCCTTCGTCACTGAGCAGTCGATTGAGGTAAATGATTGTTCACATACAATACCATCATTACCTCCATTGAAACATAATCCAAGATGATACATTTTGTTACTATCGCGATAATCCGCCAATACTAAATCTGTTTTATCAACTATGTTGATTTTATCAGATACCCAGTATTCATTATCTCGTATTAATTTCATAAGTGTTTTTCCTCTCCGGTGTTATCATTAAAATGTCTGTAAATATTGTAAGCATCCGCTATATCGCATTGACGATTAATAAAACATAGTAGATGCCCGATTATAAATGGGTTATAATTGCCAAATCCATAATAATCTCGTGAACATGCATTATCGCAATCCCAACAGCAATTCTGATCAAACATTATATATAATTCAGTTTCTAGACACTTATCCATATAATATCCCTTTATATATGTTAGGTTAGCATTATATACTCAAATATCTAATTTAATAATATATATCTGTTGCGTATTACAAATGCACTAAAAAAAATAAAACATCTACGTCAGCTACCGTAAATCGGTAGCTGATGTAGTTGACTAAAGATAGTAAATTGTAGCATTAGGTAGAACTTGATTAAACAATATTTGAATCACATCCCAATTACCACCACCTAGACCACAACCTATTTTAGGTGATCGTATATTACATTTGGAAAACATATTACTTACAGCTTGCAAACAATTCTTTACAGCTTCGTAATCTACCGGACGTTTTGATGGACAGAATTTACCACCAAAGTAAAACTGAGTATAACAATTTACTATCATCAGATGATCAGCTACTAGTACTGGGAAAATAGTTCCTAGTTTACTATGATCTCCTTTAATAGTAGATCTATCAGCTTCTAGTATTTTTGGATACTTGGTTGATAGAGTTTTAGCTAATCCAGCGCCCATAGTATTAAAACAATTACATCCATGAATTATGACGGTATCTGTATTATCATCTAGATCAGATAATATATTGCCTTTAACATATTTAAGCATGTATTAACCTCGTTTGTTCAGATAGAGTTGATAACCAATTTCTGGTCCGAATATAGATAGATGATCAGGTACTATAGCACCTATATACTTTAGTGTTTTACTATTATCTATAAATACACCATATGCACTATTGATATATTTATCTGGAACATAAACATCTGGTATACAGAAATTATTACTGATCTTACCTTTTATAAAACCGACGATCTTATCTTTATCAGTTATAAGGAATGTAGACCAATTATCCTTTATGAGAGTATCAATAAAGTACGATAATCTTATCTGATGAGATTTAGTAGAAGTATTTGTAGGAAATATCTTATGACCTATAGCTGTATTTAATTTTTGAGCTATAAGTTTATCGTGTTCGGTTAGTAATTTTATCATATTACGTTTATGATCTGATCTAGTAGATTTATCGAATTTGATGAAACTGATATTCTTATTACTTGGAACAGTTAAAACCTTACTGAAATATATCTTATTATATTTAATAAATTGGTTCTGTGTATATACTATCAGGGTAGGATCTTTTCGTAATATTTTATCAAAAAAGACTCCGTGTACATTGACTGAAATATTGTTATAAAACTCATCTAGTAATTCTTGTGTAATTTTATTATCATCAGCTTTACATCTTTTTATCTCTAGGTACTTAAGTTTATTTATTGTAATAGTTTTATAGCAAAGAACACCTTTAATATGTGATCCAGCATATTTAGCTAATACTTTAGTTGTAATAGGTTCTTTTGATGGAGAATAGTTGAATATAAATTTATTGGCTAGATCATCATCGTTATCACGTAAATAAGATATGACATTCAGATCATGTATATTAGTTGACTTGATCATAAAACCTCCGAGTTTAGTTGATTTAATATTCATCCCTATATTGATCGCAAAAATCGTAAAGTAATTATATTAAAAATTAAAAAAATTAAAAATTGGGATGGGGGGGGGTTGACACCGTATTAGCGTCAACCCGCACTTAACTCTATTTGAATAACCGCCGTAAAAAGCCGGTTTATTAACAATGATCATTGGACCATCGAATAATCTTTCTTTAAATCTGACGGTCTTCGGAATTACAAATGCAAACGGAAAATGTAACTCTCGCATATAAGTTACAAAAGTTAGCTCATCGGATATGACTATATGAGCTCCTACCGATTTTGCCAACTCTTGACATTCCTCTCCGTGTGATGGATAGTTTATGGGCATTTTTCCGTTTATTAATGCGATTCTATATCTAAATACTTTAGCAACTATCTTGAACCACAAATATACTACTGATACTATTTTTGACATAGTAGTTCCTCCAGATTAAAGTTATAATTAACAACATCTTCACTCAGGTAATATATAACTAAAATCGTTTTAGAATGCACCTACTGCTACTAGAGCTGAATGCTCTAGTAGCAGTAGGTACTATTCAATACGTATATTTTTTGGATGATCGATTAGATTATATTTTGGAGCACTTAACTTATTCGTAAGAAGATATTCCGTAGTACCAATATAAGCTGATACAGTAAATACATTATCATCAGTAAATGATGCATTAAATAATGTAGTAGTAGTTCTTATATCTGGGCCAACAACTTTTAATAGTTTATTGTTATGATACAATTTAAATCCGTCAGGGTAGACTGATCCAGTATATTCCCAATTGAACGTTATACTGAGTATAACCTCTGGGTATATTATTGGATCAGTTATAATAGGATCTGGTAAGATTGGATCTGGTAATACTGGGTCAGGTATTACAGGATCAGTTATTATAGATGGTTCAGTATCATTTACGTTTAATATGAATGGTGCTGAATGTGGAGTCTCTCCATATGGACCTACCGCTGTCATGGTATATACAATATCTCTGTCATCAGGTATTTGCGTAATAACATCCATAGCTAATACTTTTGTATCAAATGATTCATGTATCATATAACCATCTTGATATAATCTAAAAGATGTTGCTACACCTCCATATTCCCATTCTATGTGAATAGTCTTAGTAATTAATTCAGCATACAGTGGTGCTGGTAGTAGAATTAATATTAAGATAGCTAACCATCTAGTCATTACACTTAACGATAACTGCATCGTTCAATCCTACACTTACTGTGATATTACCTGACGGACAAATCATAATACCTGATACCTCAGTCGGTAGTACTTTATCAAATGTATATTCGACTGGCATACTCTGACCCCAAATACCTTTAGCGATGATAGTAATATCATGTTTTCCTACAGCTACATCTTTAAGGTCATACTTGAGTATAGCATTATTCTCAACTATAGTCGGTAATACATTTACTAACTTACCATCTATCGTTAGATCGTAACTTTTAACTATATTAGGATCTTGTGGATCAGTTACTAAAAAAGGATCAGCAGATGCTGATAAAACCGATACTAAACTCATACCCAGGGCCAATACTAAAATACGTGCTTTCATTTTTTTATTCTCCTCAGTTAAAAATTAAAAAGTTGATCAACCGCCGACCATAAGAGATAGTAGATCTATCATTGAGTCTTTGTCAAATAATGCAGCTCCTCTAAACTTACGTAGACTTTCTTCGAATTTCTCAGGAGATTCAGCATAAGATTCTACAACAGCTCGGATTGCTTCTAATTGCAAACCGCCTTGCAGATATCCTTGATTTAGTCTTATATATAACTTATTGTAAATATAGGCTTGAGTTGCATACAATGTACAATCGAATAATGGATTGATCATGTTAGTACTGATATTAGTAAAATCTTTATCATATGCTAACATACATGATAATATCCAATCAGTATGCATAGACATCGGTGGATGTAATTGAACAATACCATTATCACCATCTAGTAATACTGGAGTTGGTGTAATATAAGCTGGCGTATGAGTAAAAGATGTTAGAGCTTCATCAATACCATTAGCTACAGTTCTACCTGATAAGAAACTATAAGGATAAGCTGAGTTCAATGCTAATGAAGATGGATAAGCTATATCTAATACTACCGATATAGGTCTAAATTCTCTAAATTGAGGCGGTACTGCGTATATTGAATAATCCCCAGGTACTGCTGAATATACAGCTGAATCTGTTATAGGTTTTAAAAAGTCGGGTAATAAAGTTATTTTCTTAGTCTTACCTGCATATAGATTACACTGACTTAGAACTATGTCTACGATTATTTCAGATTTAATAAGTGAATCTAATGATCTAGCATTTTGTCGAGGTTGAAAAGCTTCTACAAGTATCTCTTCAGGTATACGCATATACAACTTACGTAGCAATGTATTTATTATGTTCTTCATAGACAAGGCTCCTTAAAAATTACAATACAATAGAGTCAATTACATATTAATTTAGTTATACCATCGCTAGGAGGAAAATTGTGAAATCTTGGAAAGTTCTTGACGAGCTATTAAAGCATCCATATTTGATTGTACCTGAGCAATTACATCATGATATACGAAATAATGTTGAACTAGAATTTATTAATGGTTGTGGTTCAGCACAAGGTCTATTATCTGGAATAACTCCTAGTACAATTGATGGAGTTAGTATTTTAGCAGCATGTATTCCTCATGATGCGGAATATTACTATGGGCAAACCTTAGAAGATAAAGTAAATGCTGATATGAATTTCCTTATCAACATATTACTTATTATTAAAAACGCCCCAGACTATAGTAAAATTAGTGATACTGATAGACAGCATCGTGTAGATTGTGCTGTATTATTCTTTACATTCGTTCATGAATATGGTTTAAAATCGTTTGTCGAAGATAAGAATATAGCTATTCGTAATATGACATTATCCGAACAAACTAAGACGAATATTAACATTATTAGACATGCAGTAATGATACCTTTCAGTCTTATGAGCAATGCTATGATAAAGAAATTCAAAATGAGTTCTATCTCAGAATCAAAAAGTAAAATCAAGGAGGAATCATGAAAGTTGCAATCTTACAGATGTTATTCGATCAGCTTCTGCTCGTATTATCACCCGAAGTTATCAAAAAAGTAGTTGATGCTATGCTCGATAAGTTAGAAAATATTATCGCTGATACTGAAACCAAAACTGATGATAAGTTCCTTATTCCACTCATCAAATTGGTTCGTACTACGTTTGATATTCCCGATAATGACGAACCTGTAGCTTAATTAAAAAAAAAAATACAAATAGCATTAACCAATAACTACCTACTACAACCGATGTGGTTGTAGTAGGTAGTTCTATTTTGTTTAGCTAAGTACGTGTTTCATAGGAAAGTCTAACCAATCATCCATAGATTCGTTTCGACCAGTCATGTTAATATAAGCTCGGTTAGTAGAAGATATTATTACTACATCACCTAACCTGACATTCATCTCAAATAGCTCACCCATGTCATGAGCTATTAGCACATGGTTAGCTCCAGGTATCTGCCTAATTAACCGTATTCCTATGTATCGTGATATATCAATAGCTAACATTATTCCTAATGTTACTAAACTAGATAATATTACTATGCTTATCGATATACCTATTAGAGATAGTATTATTAAACCCGTTACTTTTAGTATACCCATTAACTATTTCCTCAAAGAATAATACCACCATCATCTTCACCGATATCATATTCACTATCGAATGAAGTTGCTGATGGACGAGAAGTAGTTTTAAATGAGTGTACTCTACTATTAAGTTTATCGACTAAGCTCTGAGGTACATGATATCCGATAGATGCAATGTGATTGATATCATCATCTTCATAATAACCACGATAAGTTACGAGACACTTTTTTGCAAGTTTAAGATATTCATCAACTTTAGATACTATCAAAGTTGCATCGATAACTTCATAACTATCTTCTGCTACAACTATACCGATATTCTCCCATTCACCATCAGGTCTTTGAGAAATATTGATCATCTTTACTCCGGGAACTACATCTTGAAACTTAGTAGGATTAAAGAACTTGATCCTATCTTCTTTATCCAAACCGATATAAGGTTTGTCAAGTAGATTCGATATATATCTTACAGTCTGATCAATACCATTATCAACAGTCTTCCTACCATGCTCGTTATCGAATAAGATTACTGGGATGTAGGCGTTCTTTTCCTTAGCAATTTTATCTATAGAGCTTAGAGTATTTAGAGCATTAATAGTATCTATTTCTGAATCTGTATCAATAATGCCGATAACTATCGGAATCTTATTCTGACGGATTATCTCTTTAGTAAGTAGAGGTCCAACTACTGAACCAGAACCACCAGAGAATGAATGTATCAGAACATTAACTTCGTCGAAAGTAGAATTAGTAACATAATCCGATACGAAGTCCATGATCGGTTTTATATTTTCTTTACGGTGTTTACCTGAACCATTTAAATTCTTGATACGAACTACCTCTACGCCATCTACTGATTTTGTAATACCAGATGTATCAATAGTGGTAATACGGGTACCATATGGATTGATCGAACTATAGCGTAAAGCTGCTGATTTTCCAGCACCACCAGCGCCTATTAATCTCCATTTTACAACACCATCAGGTGAAATATCTTTCATAGTAGATCCTCCATCTACATCAGTAATAGGTTTAATAACATCTTTCTTCTTTTTCTTAAGTTCATCAATACTAGGTGCTAATGACATGAATTACTCCTTTTTTAAAATGATAACTTATTCCGTATACCAGACGATTAAACTAGATGCAAACGTATCAGCAAATTTATTGAATATTTAGTTACATTAAGACCCTTTCCTTTAGGTGAGGGATAAAATGTAAGTTGAATGACAGCTGCCGATCTAGGAATGAATGCTATCTTAGGCACAAATTAACCTCCATATACTATGATAATATATACTTGAAAAAAGCTTATACACCGGTACCTGTAATAGGTACCGGTGTATATAATTAATAACCGATTAACCTAGAGAATCTTTCTCTAGTGTAAATGATGCAGTTGCCATAGTTACAGTAGTATCACCGAATGTCAATGCTGAAGTATTCAGTGTCAATGCTGATGTAGCTAATGTTAATGTCGGAACAGATAACGTTCCAGTAGAATCAGCTACCTTTAGACCAGTTAATACATTCCCACTAAATACACCATCAGGAATGGTGACTGGAAGTTTAACTAATAAAATGTCATTAACCCCAGCACCATCATTAACCGTAAATCCATTACAGTAGATGTTTCCTTTATCGTCGATCGCAACACCATTTAACCTATCGACTGATACACCACCGATGAGTTTAGTTGATAATACATTTAGGTTGTTATCGAACTTAACGACAAGTCCATCATCACCACCAGCACCTTCTCCATCAGTAATACCGACGCATACGATATTACCTAATGTATCTACAGCACTACTCAAGAAATCGTCGATAGTAGATCTACCATATACTTTACTGTCTACTAAATTCAATAGATTATCGAATTTAACAATAAGTCCTTGATAACTATCACCGGCACTAGATGTAGTTCCTACACAGAATACATTATTATCAGCATCAATACTGATACTATTGAATTTATCATCTAATGTTCCACCATAGATCTTACGAGCTAGTATATTCAGATTAGTATCGAACTTAACTACTAATGCTGCATTACCGCCTGTACCTTCAGATGCTGTATATCCCGAAGCATAAATATTATTTGAACTATCGATAGCTACACTTGAAAAACGTTCATCGCTAGCTCCACCATAGATTTTACGGGATAGTATATTGAGATTACTATCAAGTTTAATAATAAGAGCTTCATCATTACCAAGACCTTCCGATTTAGTTTTACCGATACAGATGATGTTATCATTACTATCTACAGCTATATGGAATAATGTATCATCATTAGCACCGCCGTATACTTTACTTAGTAGTATATTAAGATTAGTATCAAATTTAACTATAAGTGCATCTGAAATACCATATGGTCCAGCATTGATATATCCAACGCAGATGATATTATTACTACTGTCAGTAGCTAATGCTGTAAATACTTCAGAGTTAGCACCACCACCAGTTTTACTTACGATAACGTTAAAGCTAGAATCAAATTTTGTAACAACACTCTGAAGACCATTACCAGCACTCAATGTCGTTCCACAACAGATGATGTTTCCGTAATTATCAGTGATGACATCATAACTGTAATCATCGGCAACTCCACCGTATACCGCTAATAAGATATTAGATGATACGATGTCATTAGTAACAACTTTACCGATCTGATTAATACCGTCATTTGTAATAATGTTGATAGTAATAGGTGTCGTGTCATGAACTGAAGCATCAGTTAATTCTACTTTAAATACATTACTTATAGCATCCATAATAGTAACATCTCTAATGATCGATCCATTAGCATTACTAATGGACATACTACTATTCACGAGAGTTAATCCACTATCTATCATAGTTAGGTTTGAATTATTAAGTGTATTAGCGTCATCACCTGAAGTAACTAAACTATCACTCAATACTAAGTATGGTATATTCTTATTGGTATAAGTGCCTAATGGCAATGAGTTAGGTACTTTAGTAATAATTGCGTTAATATCAGTATCGATAATACCATGACCAGTAATAACTATATCACCGTTCGTATCAAATACTACATCAGCATAACTATCTTCACCAACTGAACCATATAATTTCTTACCAGTAATACTAAGATTAGCGTCAGTAGCTTTAATAATTAGTGTGTCGTAAACACCAGCACCTTCATTATCCGTACGTCCAACAAATACTACACTATTTGTATTATCATGCATAACGCCAGTAAATTCGGTATTAATATTTCCGAATAACTTAGCATGCGTAACATTAAATAACGTATCTAATCTTATACCTAAAGCTTTATTACCAGTAGCCGTAACTACATAGCCTGATACGAAGGTTATATTAGCTGACGATACTGATACATCTGTAAAATAAGTACCTAAATTACCAGTGCTATTATAATATTTACGATACAGAATGTTAAGAGCTGATCCTAATGACATGATCAATCCTGATACATTAGGACCTTCTGATGTTGTAATACCAACACAAATTACATTATCTGATGCATCCAAAGATACTGCTGTAAAAGCTTCAGCTCCTACACCACCATAAGCTTTCTTAGCTAAAATAGCTAGGTTAGTATCGAACTTAACTACTAGAGCATCTGAGCTACCAGCTCCTTCACTATTCGTATAACCAACGCATACGATATTACCAACATCGGTAATAACGCCGTCTACGAAACTATCACTACCTGATGAACCATAAGTTTTATGGGTAATGATATTAGTTAAACTATTATCGAACTTAACAATAAGGGCCTCTGTATTAGAGATACCATCGAGATTGGTATGTCCAATACAAATTACATTATCTGAACTATCAAGAAGTACACTATTGAATGTTTCATTATAAGTGCCTAGATATAATTTACGAGCAATAGGAACTAGATTGCTAGTAAACTTTACAACAATAGCCCTATCCTGACCAGATACTCTAGTTGTACCAACAGCATAAATATCTCCAGTAGATGCAATTACTGAAGCATTAAATTTATCACCAGATTCATCTCCAGCATAAATAGCTGTTAATAAATTAGTCGGATCATTAGGACGATAGACTACTACTGTATCTTTTTCATAAGCTAATCCAGAATCAGCTAATGTTAAGTTACTATCAGCTAATGTTAATGCACTATTAGCTAAAGTCAATGCACTATCCGCTAATGTTAAATTACTATCAGCTAATGTTAAATTACTATCAGCAAAAGTTAATCCAGTTAATACTGTACCAGTAAATGTACCTGAAGGTATCTCCGAGCTAATTTTAATAACGAGTGCTTCATCTGATCCTAAACCTTCACTAGTAGTCCATCCACAACAGATGATGTTGTTATTAGAGTCGGTAGTAATATCATTGAATACGTCATCTCCAGTTCCGCCATATCTTTTCTTAGCTAGGATATTCAGATTAGTGTCGAACTTAACTACTAACGCTTCATTTAATCCTAGACCTTCACTAGTAGTACGACCACTACAGATGATGTTATTATTAGAGTCAGTAGTAATACCGAAGAATGCATCATCCCCAGTACCGCCATAACGTTTCTTGGCTAGGATATTCAGATTAGTGTCGAACTTAACTACCAATGCATCATATGATCC
>AMWB02104461.1_pt1 | contig 59919 bp, 98 predicted proteins | sample 200311 | NCBI WGS metagenome assembly AMWB02 (sample SAMN02737377, study PRJNA173069) | bioreactor metagenome | biome: anode biofilm in microbial fuel cells | place: USA: California | collected 2010-12-16 | reverse complement strand
AAAACAAGCTAAATATCGTAGAAAAGAATGGAGGTAAAATGAAAAAAACAGTTAATAATCAATTTTTTATGCCACATAATGTATTAGAAGAAGCAAAATTTATTAATATGAGTCTTTCTGCTCAAATATTATATGTTCATTTATGTAGATTACGAAATCGACTTCAATCAGAAAAATTTTATAGAGATATAGCTACATTATCAAAAGAAACAGGTCTTCATAGACATACACTCACAAAAGCAAAAAAGGAATTACTAAAAGCACAATATATAGGGGTTGAACGTGATTATTATACATCATCTGGTAATAGGTCGGCAGATGTTTATCATTTAAACGGTTATCGTTATAAATCTAATGTTTAAAAATAAAAATTAATTTTCCAAGACCATAAAAAATATACAAACCAAGGCCATAAAAAAAGGACATACTATTAAGATAATAATGAATAAGATAAGATTTAGAGATAACTAGTAATACCAGAATAAAATTTTTGAAGCCAAAAAGGCTTCTTGAAGATGTCTTTCGGAATATAAATTCCTCAAGTCACTTCAATTTTTTAAAAATCTTATTTTTAATGCTTAAAAAATCCAACGGAAACAGATAACTAAGTTGTTTCGAAATTCGCTTCTAAGACATTTGTTTAACAGATTAAGGGGATTATGCTTTAAAACGGTTGTTCGTGTCACCAGTGTTAAATTTGCTCTATAAACAGGGCATTGTAGAAGTGTTTGACAAAGCATATTTTGGGATGTTATAATTAACTTAGTTAAAAAAGGAGAAATATGAACGGAATTTGGCAAATAAATAATTGGAAAGCAATTCTTTTAGCATATCAATTAGGTTATAAATATAATATTAACTTAAAAAGAATGTTCCCATCATTTATATTTAAAGAAATTTTTACACGACATCCCGATTGGGTTACATACTTAGGAGGCACAGAACTATCTTTGACTGAATTATCAAAAGAATATGCCTCTCATGGAAAAAAAAGTTTTATATATTAAACAGGATACAAAATCAAATGAATAAACTTTGTTTAGTAATGATGGTTAAAAATGAAGGAAAAATAATCAAAAGATGTTTAGATACGGTTAAACATTTAGTTGATTATATAATAATTACTGATACGGGTAGTAATGATAACACTATTGACCAAATTAAACTGTCATTAAAGGATATTCCTCATGAAATTCATTATAACAAGTGGGTTAATTTTGGTTATAATAGAACAAAGGCAATACAAAGAGCAAAAGAAAAAGCAGAATATAGTTTATTATTAGACGCAGATGAAGTTTTAATTGATTTAAATTTTAACAAAGAGAATTTAACTGAAGACGCATATTGTTTAAAATATGCAGGAAATGTAGAATATGCTCAAATTAGAATAATTAAAAATAATTTAAATTGGAAATATATTGGAGTTACTCATGAATATATTGCTTGTAAAGAGGCTAAAAATATTCAAATAATCCCGACTTTAAAATTTTCTTCATTTGATGATGGTGGCAATAGACCAGAGAAATTTACAAGAGACATTGATTTATTAACACAGGGACTTATTGATGAACCGAATAATCCTAGATATTATTTTTATTTAGCTCAAACATATAATGATATAGGTCAATATCAAAAAGCTATTGATTTTTATGCGAAGCGTATTAAATTTGGAGGATGGGAAGAAGAGGTTTTTTATTCAAAATTACAAATAGCAAAATGTTTTGAGGCATTAAAAAAATATAAAGAGGCGAAAATATATTATTTAGAAGCTTTTGAATATCGGCCAACTAGAGTTGAGCCGTTATATTTTTTTATAAGACTTTGTAATATATTAAAAGAATATAACACAGCGTATTTGATTTCACAACAAGCAATTAAGATAAAACAACCAAATGATATTTTGTTTGTTTATAAAGATATTTATGCTTATCTTTTATTATTAGAAAAATCGGTAAGTGCATATTGGATACGAAAATATAATGAGGCGTTTGATGATTGTCAAAAAATTACTAAAATTAAATCTTTACCAGCGCATATTAAAGTATTAAATTTACAAAATATAGGATGGATAACAAAAGCCAAGTTTACAGAAAACATCACAATGAATGAAGCGCTTCATAAATATGGACATGAGACTTTAAGAGAACTTCATAAACTTTTTATAAAAAATAATATTCCATATATTATAATGGCCGGAACTCTTTTAGGATTTTATCGAGAAGAAAAATTTATTACATCGGACAATGATATTGATTTAGGCATAATTGGCGATAAAAATAAAGATAAAATAGTGAATATTTTGACGCAAAATGGTTTTAATCTGCTTAATATTTTTGGAAAACAAGGACAAAGTTTGGAATATAGATTTTTTAAAAAAGGAATTCAAATAGATATTTTTTTCTTTTATGAAGAGAATAATCAATATTATTTTGCGTTGTCAGATAATAATAACAATTATTATAAAGCATTTGTAGATAAATTTAAAATTGTGGAATATTCTTTTCGTAATATAGTTCTTAACACACCGTCAAATATTCCAAAATATTTACAAGAAGAGTATGGCGAAGATTGGCAAACACCGAATGAAAACTTTCATTATTTACGAGACAGAAAAAATATTCGAAAAATGAGAAATTCTTTATAATTGACTTAGTTAAAAAGGAGAGTAGAATGAGTTTATTAAATCGAAACATGCTATTATTTTTAACCATTATTTTATCTTTATTTTTAGCAACTCCGGCAATTGCTATAGAAAATTTTAAAACTATAAATGTTCATTCGTGGGAGATTGTTGACAAAATAAATGAAATTATTTATTTGATAAATGATATTGATTCTACAAAAAAATATACGATTGAAAATTTAGATTATCTTTATATAAAATTAAAATTCTGGAGAAATGAAATTAAGAATGCTGATGTAATTGAGATGTTTTTTATTCAAGACAAAATATTAGAAGCAAAATATGCGTATAAAGAATATTTGTACGGATTACTTTTAAATAATATTAAATTTAACGTAAAGAAGTATTGTACTGAAATGAATTATAATTGTACTGCAAATGGGATTAATGCCATACAGGAGGAGAATTAAATGAAAATTTATGAAGGATTGAATGCTCCAATTAAATCTTGGTGAGCGTATAAGGATATTTCAGTTGTAATGGACGAACAAAAAGATTTAGTAGATATTATAATTGAATTAAAACCACTAGCTGTAGTGAAAGGATAACTATGAAAAACTTTTTAAAAAGATTAAGTCAGGTTTTATTTTTACCAGCAATTTTTTCTTTTCTTGGTTCAATTGGTGGTTCACAATACGCAGATAAAGGAATTCGTCGTTTTGGAATACCAGGATTAACATTTATTTTATCTTTGTTAAAATATTTAAAGATGTTTCCTGAAAATATATGGTTAATCACGATAATGTTTGGAAGTTTTGTGCTTTCACTCGGATATGGGATTCCGTCGGAAAATGACCCAAAACCATCTAAATTAGGCACATTTTGGTACAAAGTTTTTAAAGGAAATAAAACATTAACTAACATTTTTACAAGAGGAACAGTTGGATTATTATTTTCTTTAACTCTTTTAGTGCTTCCGTTTTTTAATGGACAATGGTTAATTTATCTTATTGGAGCATTAAGTATAATTTTAACATATGCGTTTGTTTCATGGCGAAATTTAGGTTCAATAAAAATTGGTAAATACATATTGTGCGTTTCGGATATGATTTTATATGCCGTAATTGGATTCGTTATTTCATCATTAATTTATGGGAGAATCCAATGAGTTTTCTTTGGAACATAAAATTAGATGATTATATTGAAGCAGTAGAACTTGCTAAATCAAGAGGAAAAGTTACTGGTGAGTCTTTAGAAGCGGAATTTTTAGAGATTATGGCGAAGAAAAACAAAAAGCCTGTTTGTATGACTGAATTATCTAAGAAAGAACTGATACAAGAATACGTGTCGCATTACAAAAAGATTTTAAATATTCAAACTCAAAATAATAAAACGGAAATTCAGATTATTAAGCCCCTTGACAAAGACGAAAAGTAGATGTTATACTTTAATAAGTGACGGTATCGATAATTTATAGATATCGTTGAAGTTCAGACAAACGGCATTCAGGATTTTTCCAGTGACCAATAAAACTGAATACTTTAAAGGAAAAATATGAAAAAAGAAAAATGGCATTTTAAAATCATAAATGGGTGTACTTTTACAAGAGATTATATAACATTTGAGATATTTTCTTTTAATTATGAAAAAAATCTTTATTGTTGGATAGACATTTGCGGACTTTGTTTTTATTGGGAAAAATATTAAATGCGAAAACGTGATATTAAAAATGGAAATTATTATTACTGTGTAGATTTATACACTATAAAAAAATTTAAAAAGACAAAATTTATTTATATCAATAAGCCTCGAAATATATTTAATACTCTTGAAGAAGCTTATGAGTTTGCAAATATAAGTTTAAATTATTTTTATCATAAACAATTATTAAAACTAAAGGTGAAAAAATGAAAAAAATTATCGCATTATTTTTAATTTGTTTTATGTTACAAGGCTGTTCGCTTCTTAAAATTGCAACAGCACCATTTCAATCAGTTAAGAATTCTGTTCCTCAATCAACTGAAACATCCAAATCAATAATGAAATGTAAAGGAAAAGTTGAAGTTTCTCCAGATGGAACAATTGTTTGTGAAAAAGGCTTTTATCAATATAATCAAAATTATGCACAAACAGACCGCAAGCTAAGTTTTCGTGAAAAAATAGCCCAATTTATTGCTAGAGGAGCAGGATATTTAGTTTGGGGTGCGATTATTTTTGGAGTATTGACATTCATGGGATTAGGTGGAGTTGCAACAAGTATTATTTCCTCAACTTTTGGAGTAGCAAGTAAAGGACTTAGGCAAATAATTTCAGCAATTCAAAAAGCAAAAAGTGATAGTCCCTCTTTGATTCAAGCATTAGAAGCAAGTACGGATGAAGATACAAAAGCGTGGATAACAAATTTTAAGATAAAAAATAATATTAAATAGGAGTTAAAATGTTTTTACCAAATACACTTACATACGATTTAAAACTGTTATCAAAAACAAAAAACTTTTGGAACTTATGTAATATACATTTAAATAAAAAAGAATTTAAAACAAAGGGAGATTGTTGGTTTACAATTGTAGAGTTTTCTGGATGTGCTTTTTATGAAAAAGAATATAAGATTGAAATTACCTCAACAAAATCGTCGTTAAAACAAAGGCTCAATGATTATATGAAAGCTTATACATATTTAATATCAAACAAGTTTGTTCGTGATATTGAATTATCTATTTCACACAACGGCATGTTTTGTGAAATTACTTTTAATAACTAAAGGAATAAAAATGAAAAAATATATCCATTTAAAAAATGAACGAGAAAAACTTGAAGTAAAAATTGCTGAATTACTTTCTAAATTTAGTAAAAAAAATGGAATTATTATAACAAACATTGACCCACAAGTTAAATTAGAAGAAAATAAGACTGAACCAATCTTTTTATATAATGTGATTGTAACCGGCGAAATTTAATGAAAATGACACCGTTTATATTATTTTCTCCAAAACGAAAAGAGCTTTTTTGGGCAGATAAATTTTCTACACATTCTAAAAATGTAAAAATTGGGCATATAAAGCAGACTAAATGTAATAAATCTACGAATGTAATAGAATTCACTATGGAATTTGATATTAAAAAGCTTAAAAAGATTATGGGAATAAATCACCATAATCATGGTAAAAATAATGACTAAAACAGAACAATTAGCCATCGATTTTTTAAATTATGTTAAGACCCATCCCAATGAACGATTTTGGCAAGCATTCAGAAATTGGGTTGGATGTGGTTTTATTTATGTTTCAAATAAAATGAGTCCTACTTTATTAGACCATTTTGAAGATACATTTTTTTGGACAGGAAGGAATAAATAATGGTTTTGTTAAGATTAAAACCAAAATTGAGGCATATTTATCGACATAGTTGTAAATACAAAAAAGCTTACTCATTTTTCATTGCAATTTTAAAAACAGTAGAATATAAACTTCAAAGGGGTGTTAAAGTAATCCCATATAAATGCTATTTTTGTAATTCATGGCACGTTGGTCATTTGTCAAATGGAGCCAAAAGAAATAATAATCGATTTAAACATTTACCAAGAATTACACTTTTAAATCGAGGCAATAAATGAGTCATACACATACAAACTTGATTGACCATAGGGTAAGGCTTTTAAAAAACTATCGTTCTTATAAAATAGGAACCGAATTTCGTTGTAATGGATTTAATTACGAGCCACTTAAATGTGATGGACGGCTTTTTGATATAGATTTTGTACAGAAAAGAAAAGATTTATTTAGGGATTGGAGGAAATAAAATGACATTTTTAAAATTACTTATTTGCTTTATTATTGGTCATGATTATAAGAAAAAACCAATTACTTTAAAAAATTATAAAAATTATATTGTACCTTGTAAACGATGTAAGAAAGATATTCAAGTAATTATTTCTCAAGTAAAACCTTCCTTTTATACTAAATCAAGAAATGAGGTTAAATGGATTATACATAAGGAGAAAATAAAATGACAGTGGCACAATTAATTAATATGTTGGAGCAACATAATCTTCAAGCAAAAGTGATTTTTGAAAAATCAATATCACCAAATATACCATTTGCGATTATGTCTACGTCAATTTGTAAATGTAAAGAAAAAGAAATTTATATTCATGTTACTATTTAAAAGGAGAAAATATGCCTTATATAAATTCCGAATCTCGTAACAAATATCAAACACTTCGAAATGTTATTGAAGATATGCAAGAAATAGAAACTAAAGGTGACCTTGAATATTTAGTATTTTTATTAATGCTGAAATATATGAAATCAAGAGAATATCGATATTCAACCTTGCACGATTGTGTTTATGCTGTTGCTCATGCTTCTGATGAATTTCGACGCCGTTTTTTAGATAAACGAGAAGATGAGGCTTGTCAAAAAAATGGAGATATTTAAAAATGGAACCATTTGAAAAAGAGCAAATTTTAATGGATGAAATTATGTCTGCAATTGAACACGTCGTTCGAGAGAACATTTTAACATATGCTCAACTTTTTGGTGTTTTGGATATGGTAAAAAATCACTATGTGCGAGAAAATGAAATTAAATGTCTTGCAGATGAGGAAGAATAAATGTTAAAAAAGATATTTAATCAAGCCATAAAAAATGGATATAATAAATACGAAGATTATTATGAGAACTTTAAATCTGATTCGTGGTTTTTTGCGGATGATAATATTTGTCGTGGAGAATATGATGATTATGAAGAAATAAGGATTACCGATTTTATTTTTGACCATAATTTTGCAAAAGCTTTTTTTGGAACACAAGAAGATTGTTTTGAACTAGCAGAAAATAATTATAAAATGAACTATTTTTGCGATTTTGCTTGTGGTGATACTGGAGTAGAATGTGAAGCATGGAGGTATCATCTTCAACAGATGGTTCTTGAAGAAGAACCTTTAAAATATTTAGAAAAATTTTTGGAGAAATAAATGCTAAATCCTGATATTAAAATAGCTAAATCTAAAGGAATAGATATTCCTTTGTTATATGTTTATGTGGCTGGTTATATGAACAAAAATAAGTTAGCTGAAACAACAAAATGGCGATTAGATATTCGTAATTATTTTAAATATTACGAAAAAGACGAAAACAATAATTGGGTTTCTTTTCCATGTGTTATATTAGACCCATATAACGGAAAAGAATTCGATACAATTTCAGCCGATGGGGTAACTTCTCATATTCCACCCACCGCAATTCGAAAAGCAGATAAAATGTCGGTTAATAAAGCCAGTATCATAATTGCCAATATGAATACTTTCGGAGAATCTCGCCCAATGATAGGTACTCACCATGAGATTTGTTGGGCAATAGATGACGACAAGCCTGTAATTTTAATTTGTTCGGAGAAAGATTTAAACATGTATAAAAACCACCCCTTCACATGTGACTGCGATTATTATTTAACAGACCATAAACAACTTTTTGAACAAAAAATTATAGAGACTTATTATCGACGAATTGCTGGAAGTATATATGAGATTTAAATTTTGCACCAAATGCCATAAAGAAAAACCTATTTTAGACTTTACTATTCATTCAAGAGAAAAAGATGGATTGAATTATCAGTGTAGAGAATGTGAGAAGTTTGATAAACAAAAATTATATAACAAAAATAAAAGAAAAATTTTAGATAGAAATAAAAAACTATTAGATAAATTTCCTTGGAGAAGAACATTAAACTATATTCGAGCAAGATGTAACTGTTTAACAAATTCAAAATATTATCGATACGGTGGGCGTGGAATTAAATGCTTGATAACAACAGATGAATTAAAATACTTATGGTATCGTGATAAAGCGTATTTGATGAAGAAACCGAGTATAGATAGAATTAATAACGATGGAGATTATGCTTTTGATAACTGTAGATATATTGAACTAAGTGAAAACACATTAAGAAAAGTTTTAGTTCAACAAGCAAAAGCCGTTTATCAAGTTAATAAAGAAGGAAAAATTATTAATAAATTTATTAGTATATCAGAGGCCACTAGACAAACAGGAATTAATAATATATCCAAGGTTATTAGAGGATTATGTAAAACGGCTGGTGGTTACTATTGGAAACTCTAAATAGGGTAAGATTGACGAACCCCATTTTGCTATGTTATACTTTAAGTAAGAGGAAAGAAAATGGATAATACAAAACCAATAACAATAGATAACTGCTTATTTAACACATATTTGATTGGCGCTATGGAGGCTCCAGCTAAAAAAGATGGTGGCGTAGGTTGGAGGCAACAATTAACTCCAGAATTAAATAAGCGAGGAATACATTGTTTCGACCCAACGGCTGAAGAAATTTCGAAGGTGGGAATGCCTACCGAAGAATTTATGGAAAAATTAACAGGATGGCAAAAAAGTGGTAATTGGAAACTTTTTATTAGTTCTATGAGAAAAATTTGGCGTGGTAATTCTTACGTTCATATTGATGAAATAACAAAAAACGCCCAAGCAATTCATATTTTTGGTGATACCGATTATGTTGAGCATTCAAGGTTTTTAATTTGGAATTTGGATGAAGGAGATAAACCAGGGGGCACATTAATCGAATTAGCTATCGCTTGGTATCGAGGAATTCCAGTTTATTTAATTACTCAAGTACCAAAAACCCAAATCAATAAAAGTATACTTTATTTTATTTTAGATAGTGGAAATGAACAAGGAGCGATTTTTAAAAATCAAACCGAACTTTTAGAATTCTTAGATGAAAAGTACCAATTAAAAATTTTGAAAGAAACCAAATGAAAATAAAATGTTCTTATTGTAATGGTGATGGTTGGACAGAAGAACACGCTTCTGGGGCTTATGACCATGATGAAAATGGAGAGTGTTTAGGTTCTTGTCCTGTCCAAGTTGAATGTGAAAAATGCAATGGTACTGGCTTTATTGAATCTAAATTTGACGAAAATGGAATGTATAGATGATTATTTAAAAAATAAAGGTTATTTATGAAATGCTTAATTTTACTATTAATTGGTATTTTTGAAGAATGTATAAATGTGTTATATTACAAAGCTGGTCAAAAGAATTATAAGTATTTGTTGTCTATTTTAACAATTTTTCGTGGGTTAATGTGGTATTATGTTTTGCGGATTATTTTTATCGATTCAGTTGATTCATTTAAATATTTTATATTTTATGTAATTGGTAATGTTATTGGAGATTGGGTAAGTTTAAGTCTTGAACCATATATTGATAAGTTTGTAATTCATATTCGTAGAGTTGGTCGAAAAAAGAAAAGATGGTTTTTAAAGCGAAAAGCCCAAAGAAAGAGATAGGAGATTCGTGTGTCGAAAGATTTGACAAAAAACATTAAAGATAGTAATCCAAAAGACGCTGTAGGAATAAAAAAAGTTCCATTTTCAACTGTTCCAGCACCAGTTATTGCAGAAATTGGTTTAGCTATGTTAGAAGGAAGTCGTAAATATCGACGACATAATTATAGAGCAATCGGAGTCAGAGCAAGCGTTTATTATGATGCTTGTATGCGTCATATAACCGATTGGTGGGAAGGTGCAGATATAGACCCTGATTCTGGATTAAACCATGTAACAAAGGCTTTAGCTTGCTTAGTTGTTTTACGAGATGCTATGTTATTAGATAAATATGTAGATGACCGTCCACCAAAGGTTAAACAAGGATGGATTCAAGAATTAAACAAAAAAGCCAAAGAAATAATTGAAAAATATCCAGAAGATTTAGAACCATATACAGAGTTAAATAAAAACTCAAAATGACTAAAAAATATTATCGAAAAATAGAAAAACCAATATTACTGTCTAAAAAACAGCACAGATTGTTATATCCATATAAAGGTACATTAACCGATATTAAATAAAGATAGTAAAACATATAAAAAAGATACATTTAACAATGAAAGGTAAACAAATGAAGATTCAAGTAGCATACAACTTTGATAATGATGAATTGTTTTGTGTAGAGTGCAAAGAACAAATATTGCTAGGGGAAAAATATTTAATTAAGATTGAGCTTGTACAGGGCGAAATCGTTGAAAAGCCGATGCATTGTACGTGTATTGAAGAAGAGGAAGAATAAAATGAAATATATTTATGATTTTATTTATGATAAAAGTTACGCTTTATCAACTATTATGTATAATATTTCCAGATGGGCGTTAAAAAAATCTAATACATTAATGGTGATTGAATAATGCCACATTTTAAATTAATCAACAACCTTGGTGACGAAAAAACTATTATTGCGGATAATCTCGATGATGCTGAAATAAAAGCAAATAAGGTATTTAAAAAATGGGTAGATATTATTGAAATTCGAAAGATAAAGAATGAATAATGGAAAAGTAATATGTATTGATGTTGGTGGAGTCTTTTTTCCATGCGTTTTTGCGTGGGAAAGGCAGATGTTAAATAAAATCGCAACTAATTCACAACAATTTATTTTACCAGCCCATTGTAGCTATTTCAATAGTGTCATTAGTTCTTTGAAAAAAGTCGGAGTTGATAAAGAAAAAGACATTATTATTTTAGCACTTGAAGGAAAATCTTGGCGTAAAAACTTTGCTTCGTATTATAAAAGCGACCGTCTTAAACAAAAAGAAGCCCATAAATTAATTAATTGGGAAAAAGAATATGCTAATTTAAATAAGGTTAATGAAGCAATAAATGAAGCAACTAACTTTCATTTAGTAAGACAATGGCAAAGCGAGGCAGATGACGTAATTGCTGTTAGTTCTAGGTACTTCAAAGAAAAAAACAAAAAAGTGGTAATTATATCGGGAGACAAAGATTTATCGCAATTGGCATATTATGAAAATGTTTTAATTTTTAATATTAATAAAAAATGTAAAGGAAGCAAAGGTGTTTACGAATTAGTACCAAAGCCATTAAAAATAATCGCTGATAAGGCAAAAAATGGTGATATAGGAGATGGCATTGTTCCCGATAAACTAAATGACACTGATGAGGATTACAAACTTCGGTATTTTCTTGTTAATCTTTTACAAATTCCAAATGAGATAGAAGACTCTATAGTTGATATTTTAAAAACATTACCAAAAAAAGAATTTCATTTGGAAAAATTACCGACATTTAAAAATTGTAAAGAAAAATTCTTAGAAATATATAATTTGACTCATAAAATTACTCCAGAATATTGTTATGCCTTATTAGATAAACGTACAGCCAAAAAAGAAAAAATTAAACGATTAAAAAAGGATGAAAAGAATGTTAAGTAAATCAATTCAAGAGTTGTATAAAATATTTAATTTTTTAAATACCGAATTATTTAAAGATGAATGTGTTCTTCCTGTTATTTGTATTCAACAAAATAAATCCAAAAGACCATCTTTGGGCTGGTGTACGGTTAATCAAGTATGGAAAGACAAAACTGAAAAAACATATTACGAAATCACTATTTGTGCGGAATTTTTAAATCGAAAAATTGAAGAAATCACAAGTACGGTACTTCATGAAATGGTTCATCTTCATAATCTTCAAAATGAAGTCAAAGATTGTTCAAACAATAATGTGTATCATAATAAAAAATTTAAGCAAACCGCAGAAGAAAAAGGATTAGTTGTTTCTAAAGAAAAAACGATTGGATGGGGTATCACACATTTAAACGATGCAACTAAAGAATTATTAAAAAAAGCTACTTTGGATGATACCGCATTTAATTATTTTCGTGACCGTAGCTTAAATATTCCTACTACACCACCTCAAACATCTTATAAATATGAGTGTCCATGTGGTCATAAGTTTTCATTATACAAAGAACTGAATATTGTTTGTAAAGAATGCAATGAGATTTTTGAAATAACAAAAAAGGAGAAATAAAAATGGAACAGTATCAAATTGGTGACAGTGTTTATTTAATTTCAAACTTTCGTATTGCAAAGGCGTTTATTACCGAAATTTTAACAAAAACATCTTTAGATGGAACAATGGTTCGGTATACAATTCGACCATATGGTATGAGAAAGTCGATTACAGTTGAAGCAGAACGACTATATAGTACCCTTGATGAATCAAAAGAGGTAATGCGAGCATTAGCGGAAAAATTTATTGAAGAAACAAATACACATATGGAAAAAATTAACGAAGATTTATTCGAGGATGCCGAAATTGCTTTAAATACTCAAACTGAAGAAAAAGATACTACCGAAGAATAATTTATTAAGGAGAAAAATTAAATGGAACAAAAAACTGTTAAATGGTTTTTAGATAAAAAATCACCGCCTCTTATTAAATTTAATGATGATGATAATGATTATAGAGTCACCCAAAATGTTGTGGATAAATCTGACTTTATTAAATTTCCAATTAAAAAAGGTGATATTGTTGAAGTTACAATTGAAAAAGAAGAGGTTACATTTTTAAAAAAGACTGAAGCTACCAAAGGTGATGTTAAAGAAGAAAAGAAACCCGAGGTAAAACTAGAGGAACCAAAAAAAGAAATTGAAAAGCCAGAAGCTAATACAGAAATAAAGAAGCCTGAAGTAAAACAAGAAGAACCGCCTGTTGTTGAACGGCGTGAAGTAACTATTTATGCTGTTTCTGGTAATAAAGAGGTTATCAAATTTACCAAAGAAGGGGCATGGGTAAAGGTTGCTAAAGAACTTCAAACAGCAGATTATAAAACACTTGGGCTTTTTGCTAATCATAATACTGTTGTGACTTTAACAAATGGCGTAATTACCAACGCTGAATGTACAAAAAAAGAAGATGTTAAAGAAGAAAAGAAACCCGAGATAAATTCTGTTTATAATAAAGCATCAGATATAACAACTCATTCAATTGAAAAACAAGTAGCATTAAAGGAGGCTGGAGCAATTGTAAGAGCATATATTGAATCTAAACATGAAGGAGTTAAATCTTTTGAGAATGCAGGAGAATTATTAATTAAACTGACAAAATATGCATTAAAAGCTTTGAATGAAGCATAAAAAGGAGTATTATGCGTTCTCGAATTAATATAAATGAAACAGCCGAATATCATGAGCACAATTTGTATGTTCCAACTCGAACCATTTATTTTGGTGGACATATTGAATCATGTGAAGGTGAAAGTGACGTTGTTGATAGTCGAACGGTAAGTGTTTTAATTAAAAATTTACATATTTTAGAGACTAAAGCGGTTGCTCCAATTAATATTATTTTAAATACACCAGGTGGTGCTTGGGATTCGGGAATAGCGGTTTATGACATGATTCGTACTTTGAAATCAGAGGTTTCAATTTTAGGATTTGGACAACTATGTTCGATGGGAAGTATTATTCTTCAAGCTGGAAGAAATAGAGTTTTACTTCCGCACACAACAGTTATGATTCACGATGGTACAGATGGATATTATGGTAACGCAAAGTCATATGAAAATTGGGCAGAGCATAGTAAAGCAATTCGTAAACAAATGTATGAAATTTATTATGAAAGAATGAAAGTAAAAAATCCAAATATTACTTTAAAACAAATTGAAAACATGTGTTCTCATGATACCATTTTTTCAGCGGAAGAAGCAGTAGAAAATGGATTAGCCGATGAGTTAATTCAATATGTTAAATAAAATTCATGAAATTATTTATGCGCTTAGGCTTATTTTGATAAAAACAAGTTTAACTATTTGTTTTATTATTTATTGTTGTATAGTAATTATATATAACCTGTTTAGATGGATATTAAAATGAATAAATCTTGGTTTAGTTCTGATTTTCATTTTTGGCATGACCGTATTAGACTTTATGAAAATCGTCCATTTTCTAATGTTCTTGAGATGAATGAGACAATTATTCGTCGATGTAATGAACGAATTAAACATAACGATGTTTTATATTTCTTAGGCGATTTGGGATTTTATTGTTCGCAAGCAAAAGAATTTCGTGGGGAAGGTAGACACCAAAGTTCTTTAGAATTATTCGAAAGAATTAATGGCTATAAAATTCGAATTTCTGGAAATCATGATAAGAAACAGAATCATAATGCAACACCAATGAAGAGAATTGTTTTAAACATGAACAATATGTATATTAATTTAATACACAAACCAGAAGACACAGTTATAGAAGATGACCAATACTATTATCCTCTTACAATACACGGGCATTGTCACGGGAAATTTAAAACAAAAGAAATCACAAATAAAAATAAAAAAATCGCCCTTTGTATTAATGTTTCCGTAGAAAATAATAATTACTATCCATTTTCCTTTGATGAAATTATGGCAATTTATCATCGTTGGTTAAATAAGCTTTCTTTACAACAGAAAAGAGATATTCAAATATGGAACAAACAGTCAAGAATCAGATAAAGAAATATCTTTTAGACTATTTAAAGAAAAGAATTCCCGATTTTAAAATGAAGGGCAAACTATTTAAGTGCCCAAATTATCATTTACATGAGAATAAATCAGAAGAATATACATGTAATGAATTTCCACCCAACTCTGGAAATTTGCATTGCTTCGCACCGTCGTGTGGAAAGTTAGGAAATATTATAGATTTATCCAGAAAAATTGACTTTGACGGAAATGAAGATGTTGATGAAGATGATATTTGTAACTTTTTAATTAAAGAATTTAATATTAAAATCAACCAAGACCAAAATAAAATTTTTGATTTATATGAGAATTTAAAATGGAACATGGTTCCTGTTAATAAAAATGGAAAAGAATCATGGATTGAAGAAGCTTGGCAAACAAAAAATCACACCGATAAAATAGAATGGGAACAATGGATTAACAACGGTATAAACATAGGTGTTCAATGTGGAAATAAGTCTAATGTTATAGGTGTGGATTTTGATTTAATTCCAAGCGAATTAAAAAAGCGAATATATGCTGGAAATCCAACTGAAAAACAATTAGAAGATGCAAGAAAAGCATATGACGAAGGGTTGTTAAAGATAAAAGAAAAAATGCCATATTTGGATTGGACAACTCTTCAGCAAAGAACCTTCGGTGGCATTCATATTTTTTACAGTTACGATGATTCAATTCCAAAAACAGCTTTTGACTATGAAGGTATTCATATTGACATAGAAACAGATGGTGGACAAATTGTTATTGAACCAAGTATTGTAAGTGGTCAAAATAGACAAATAATTGGAACAGAAATACATTCTTTACCAAAAGAATTAAAAGAACTTATTTTATCAAAAAAATCTAAGGTTCAAGAATCTGAAATCATTAAACCACCATTAAACAATGTGGAATTAACATTTGAGAATTTAAATAATAATCGAAATAATACTTTTATTTCATTATATGGGCAACTTCGTAGAGAAATGCCGATTAAAACTGCGTATAATACGTTAATAAAATTTAATGGGTTGTTAGATAAAAAAGTACCTCTTAAAGAGTTACAGGCAATGGCAAGAGAATCGGAAAAATATCACGAGATTGATATCCAAGGATTATCTGAAAAAATAATTGAGCATTGTAAATTAGTTAATCAAGAAGTACATATGAGAGATTTAAAAGAGGTTTTAAATATTGAACGAGGAGATATTGAACAGGCTCTTCGATTTTTGTTAGATAAAAATAAGATTTATAAAATTAAGAAAGACACTTATCGTTTAATTACAGATGTTGAATGGAGAACGGATTTTTTAACTCTTAGTAAACCACTAGATATAATTGTTCCGTATTTTCATCCATATGCACGATTTAATCAAGGTTCGATGATTGTTATCGGTGGTAAAACAGGCACAGGTAAATGTTTTTCTAAAGGAACAAAAATTCTTATGTACGATGGTTCTTTAAAAGAAGTTGAAAAAATACAAATCAATGATAAGGTTATGGGCATAAATAGTCAACCAAGAACAGTTTTAAAGCTCGATAATGGTATTGACGATTTGTATAAGATTATCCCAACAAAAGGTAAATGCTTTACTGTTAATTCAAAACATATATTATCATTAAAAAAAACAGGAACAAATCAAACAATAAACATTGGATTAGACGAATATTTAACAAAAAACAAAACCTTTAAACATTTACATAAACTATATCGAGTTCCAGTTAAGTTTAATACAACGAAAGTTCCCTTCGACCCATATTTTCTTGGATTATGGTTAGGAGATGGAGATTCACGTGATTCCAGAATAACTAATATTAATAAAGAAGTAATAGATTATTTAAAAAAATACGCAAAACAATTAAAATTAAAATATGTTGAATATAACTATGGAGCCAGATGTTCTTCACATAAATTAGCGTCAAAACGTAAACAAAACAAAAATGTTTTTAATTTAAAAAATGAATTAAGAAAATTATCTTTATTACAAAATAAACATATTCCAACTATCTATAAAATTAATTCACGAAAAAATAGGTTAAAACTATTAGCTGGATTATTAGATTCTGATGGATATTATAACTCTGGGCATTTTAATATTATCACTAAATTTAAAAAACTATCTGATGATATCGAATTTTTAGCAGGTTCATTAGGTTTTTTAGTCACAAATCGTATTAAAAAAGTTAAATATAAAAATCAAATACGAGAATATTATTCTATTAATATTATCGGTGATGTAAAACAAATACCAACAAAAATAAAATATAAACAAGCATTTAAAAGAAAAATAAATAAAAATCCTCTTTATACAGGTTTTAAAGTACAAAAAATTGAACGTGGAGAATTTTATGGTTTTGAATTAGATGGGAATAGTCTTCATTTAATTGAATCTTTTATTGTTAATCATAATTCACATTTAACTGTAAATTTTATCGAACAATTTGTTAAGCAAGGTATATGTCCTAAATTAATAACAACGGAAGCAGATAGTGGTGTTGGCGAAATTGCAATAGCTAGAGGATTAAAAGAAGGAGATTTTAAATTTTGGCAAACGTCAAATCCAATCGATGTTCCTTTTAAAGAAAACGAAGTTAGAATAATTGACTGGCTTAAGGCTCCCAATTCTGAATTTGCAAAATTAGATACGGTGTATGAAGGTTTAAATAATAACTTGGTTAATTTTGGAGGGTTGTTAATTATATTTGCACAATTAAGAAAAGAAAACAATACTTTCTGGAGTGAGAATATGGTTGAACAATTTGCCTCTGTCGTCGCTAAATTTAATTATGTTGAACGAAATGGAATTGTAGATAATTTACATCCAGAATTCACTACAACAAAAATTCGTAGACCAAAAACAAATAAACAATATGTTACTATTCCTCTTGAATATCTTCCTGAAACTAAAGAAATAAAGGCAAAATAATGAGTAAAATTATTATTGGTTTAGATTTGTCCACGTCAAATTCTGGTTACAGTATTTTTAAAGATAAAGAACTTATTAAATATGGAAGTATTAAACCTAAAACTACTTTAGATGTAATTGACCGTATTGAATACATGACCAGAGAGTTTAAAGAGTTATTTCTTCAATTAAAAAAGAATTTTAAAGAAGAAGAAATCACATGTGTTATTGAAAATATTTATCTTGGCTTTTTTAAAGGAAAAAACCAAGTAACTGGATTTGCAAATTTGGGAAGAATTTCTGGTGCGATTATGGCTAATATTTTCTTGGTGCTTGAAAAAACAGCCAAGAATATTATTTTAAGAAATGCTAATGTTGCAAGACCAATGGTGGGCTTAAAAGGTAATTGTCAAAAGGCAGAGGTTCAATCTTGGGTATTAGAAAATTTTACAGACATAGATACTGATGACTATCAAGGATTAATTGATTCGGTAACAGCAGAATATGGAGCAGAAGAAATAAGTTCTGCGGTATTTAAAAAAAGAATGGGTGAGATTTCTAGTTTAATTGAAAATGAAACAACATTTGGGGAAGATATTTCGGATGCAATTTTATTGGGATGGGGAGAAACAATTAAATGAATGAAATCATTTTAAATTTTATTGAAGAAATTGTTGAAAAAGATAGTCTTTATTACATTTTTCAAGTTCCTATAACCACAAAAACAGATGATTTATTTAAATTGATTGGACAAAAATTAAATAATAGAACGATTATTTCTATTGATACTTCAATCGAGAACCCTTCCACAATTAAAGTAGGTGTGAAATGAATGTTTTTATTGGATGTGAATTTTCTGGTATTGTAAGAGAAGAATTTACTAAGCGAGGACATAATGCGTGGAGTTGTGATATTCTTCCATCGTTAATTCCAGGAAACCATATCCAAGACGATGTATTGAATCATTTGAATGACGGTTGGGATTTAGGAATTTTTCATCCACCATGTACATATTTAGCCGTTAGTGGAGCAAGATGGTTTAAAGACCGAATTTATGAACAAACACAAGCATTAAAATTTGTCGAAAAATTATTAAATGCACCAATTAAATATATTGCTTTAGAAAATCCAGTCAGTGTTATAAGTAGTAAAATTAGAAAACCAAACCAAATTATTCAGCCTTGGATGTTTGGACATGGAGAAACAAAAAAAACATGTTTATGGTTAAAAAATTTACCATTATTAATACCTACAAATATTGTAGATGGAAGAGAACAAAGAATACATAAAATGCCACCTAGTCTAAATAGAGGATTATTAAGAAGTATTACCTATAAAGGCATAGCAGAAGCAATGGCTGACCAATGGGGGAATTTAAAATGACCAGAGATAAAGCTTGGCAAAAATTAGAAGATTATATTGCAAATCAACTAAGAGTTATTGACCCTTATGCAAGACACACAAAAGCAAGTGGTGGTAATTGTGGTGAAAACCATGATATTAAAACGAATATCGGAATTGCATTCGAATGCAAATGCAGGGCGACTGAATCAATTACCATTAAAAAAGATGTATGGGATAACTTAAATGCCGAAATACCTTTACATTCTAAGGATATTCCAGTTTTAGCTTTAGAAAATAAAGCAGGTAAAAGATGGGCGGTTTTAGACCTTGACACATTCTTACAAATGTACATTGAATTGTGTCACTTTAAAGGCTTATATGAAATTAATTAGATTTTTAAAAGCATATCTTATTGTATTAAAATTTAAATTTTCATGGTTTAAATTACTAGATACAAAATTTCCAAAAATTTGGTATTGTGGAACTATAAAAAAATATATTGTTTTTTGTCCTTATTGTGGAGAATATATTTGTGAAGATGGGATTTGTTCAAATCCTATTTGTCCAGAACTTATACACGATGAAGACGAGGGGAATAATTAAATGAATATTTTACTTCCGATAGAATGGAAGCGTGTTAATTTATTAACCGAACAAGACCCAAATTTATTTGGGGAAGCATTAAGACATTATTGTTTTACGGGGAATTGTATGCAAACAGGATGTTATTCAACATTTAATTTAGTTTCTTGGCTAATTAAAGTGACATCTGGAAAAATTTATAATGAAGCGAAAACGTATATTAAACCAGAATTTCCAAAAGCTTTAAATGTTTATCATTCTCAATTAAAAGAAAAAAACCGTTGGATTGAAGGGCTACAAATATGTGAACGATATGAGATTGTTTGTGCATGGGAATGGTGTGGTGATGGCACACTTTATTTTAGATTTAATGACAGAAAAGTGATTAATACTGATTGTAAAAAATCTTATACTTGGGAATTTGTTCAATAGGAGACTATAATGAGTGCAGATAATGGAGTTTATATTCTTCATACCAAAGACGGTTATAGAGTAAAACACGCACAATGTATTGAAAATATTTATTACTGGTATATTTGTTGTGCCAATCCAGATGTACAAGAGTATAATATCGATGATGATTATTATCACGAACAATGTTTAAATTGTAAAACTGATAATCCTCCAATTGAACAACGAGATGTTATTTGTCCAGACCGATTATTAGAAATATTTGATAATTGTATTGTTTTGGAAACCCATCGAGAAGCATATACAGAAGCTTTAAAAATTTATAATGAAATTGCTAATGATAGTTTTTGTGGGATTTGTGAATATGGAATATGTGAAATAAATGCAACTGACATAATCTTTCCAGGAGAAAAATATAATGGTCGAAAATGAACGTAGAAAAAAACTTTTAGAAACTGTTAAAAAATTTAATACAACTCAAAAAACTGAAGTTTTTACTTTAGGGAATGAAATTGAAACATTAGAAGTTATTCCTTCAAGTGTTGACCAAGTTGATAAATTTATCGGTGGTGGATTTAAACATGGAGCACATACAATTGTTTGGGGAAATTACTCGGTTGGTAAAACAGCATTAATTTTAACCACAATAGCTAATGCACAAAAATTAGGAAAATTAGTTTGTTATCTTAACAATGAAAAACCAATAGAGCCAGAACGATTTAAATTTTTTGGTATCAATCTTGATGATTTATTTTATATTGAAGCTCCAGAAAATGCCGAACAAGCTCTTGAAGCTATTAGAACATTGTGTAAAGAAAAAGTCATTGATTTATTTGTTATTGACTCATTAAATGGTTTATGCCCTAAATCGGTTCAAGAAGAAAAAGAAGGTAAAGAAAGAAGTTTAGAAAAGAAAAATGTAGCATCTTTGCCTCTAGTGTTATCTAATTTTTATAATGTTGTAAACGCTCATGTATTTCGTTCACGAGCATCCGTTATCTGGATAGGACAAGCTAGAACTAAAGGTATTGGTAGTTATTTTGTACATATGGGATTATCGGGCGGAAATGCTCAAGAATTTTATGCTTATCAAATTATTGCTATGCGAAGAGGACAAAATTCAAATGCACCAGTTAAAAAAATTAAAGAATATTTTTTAAACCCCGATGGCAAACTAAGGTTTCAAACAGTTGAAGAAACAATTGGGTTTTCGGTTGTTTTAAAATTAGATAAAACTAATTCATGCCAATCCGCAAAAGAAAAATCGGAAATAGAAATCCCCTTTTATTATGAATCTGGATTTAAACAACCAAAAGAACAAGTTGAAATTTTTCGAATTGACCAAGAAGCTTCTGAAGAAGATAAACAAAGAATTAACCAATTGTTAATTGAAAAAGGAATATTAAAAGATAATCCTTTTGTACCATTACATGTAGACACAATTATTATAGATGATATTAAACCAGAAATAAATGTGGTAGATGGAAACGGAAATACGTTAAAAGAATCTGAAGAATATAAAGTAAGTAATAAAAAAACAATTACACTTGATACTCCAAAAAAGAAGCGTGGCAGACCTAAAAAAGTTTAACCTTGACAAAGTATCATTTGATAGTTTATACTTATTGTATATCAAAAGGAGTGATTATGTTAAGCAAAGAAGTAGTTGAATATTTAGAAACAAATAAAGTAGCTGAATTATATAAAATTTTTAAGCCTTGTTTTGATTGGATAGACACACAATCAGAGACACTCTTGGTTGGTGATTTATTAAATGAGTTTGAGTTATCAGTAATGCTCGATAAATCAACAGCTATTTATGCGAAATTATGTTCTGTTTCAAATGCACTTGAATCTTATTTAGAACGGAATTTATATAATCAAGAGGTTATTCATTATAAATCTTTAGAATCTGTAAGAGCACAAGATACGAGTGTTGCAAAAGCAAAAGCAAGAAGTGCGGTAAGTGATATAAGAGATTACCTTTCTGATTTTAAAAGTTATTTAATGGCAAGTCAGCAAAACATTACAACGGCTCAATCAAGATTAAAAAGATTGTCAGTTGAATCAAGTGCAAAGGGTATAGATTTCAAAGGTGACAAATCAAATATTCCTTCAGAAGAAAAAGGTTGGTAAACACTAGAGGAGATAGTTTATGCATTCTTGGGGTGATGAAAATGTTGATTGGGATGGAATTAACAATAGCGTAGAGTATATAGGTATTAATCTCCGCAGATGGGGTAGAATAGGTGTTACTCAATACAAAGAGAAATATGGTACTGTAAGAGTTTATATTTCTTTTGGACTTGGTTGGAGAAATTTATTAAACATTACACATCCTGGATGGGTTCATTATAGATGTTATCCACAATGGTTAAGCACATTTGACCATTTTGTTTTATCAAGAATTATTCCTTATTTAAATTATGTTGTTGTTCCTTATCATAAATGGTTATATAGAAAATTATATAGAGATATGGTACATAAATATCCGCATTTAAAAGGAGAAATTCTTTGTGGTGCAGATTATCCTGAACTTCTAAAGAATTTATAAAAAATAATGCATAAAATCACAGAGTTTTTATTTTGGATACTTAGATATCCAGTTCAAAGCATAAAAATTTATCAAGACCGATGCCGTATTTATTTAGATGAATATCCTGAAGCTGGAAATGTTGAAAGTTATAAAAAACCTGATATTGAGTCAGAAAAAGAATTACCTTTGTTCCTTGAAGTTATAAGAAGAGACACAAACAATGATTCTAAACAATGGTATGATTTAGATGAATGTTGGAAAGAATTAGATATATTATTTAATGAACATCAAGAAAAAGATACTTACTTTGAACGAAGATGGTTAAGGAGAAATTGAATGACTATTCCACGAATGATTAAAGTTGAATCTTCAAATATTAGAGAAGTGGGGTATGACATAGACAATACAATCTTATATTTGCGTTTTGACAGCGGGGTTTATCAATATACTTCAGTGTCTAATGCTGTTGTGTTAAATTTATTATTTGCTGAAAGTATTGGTAAATTTTTTCACAAAAACATAAAATTAAACTATGAAGGTAAAAAAGTAACAGAGGAGCCAATAAATGAATAAAGTGATTATGGTTGGAAATCTAGTTAATAATCCATCGCATTGTATTCTCGAAACAGGTGTAAAAATTAGCAAATTTCGACTAGCCGTTGATAATGGGAAAAAGTCTACTGTTTTTATTAACGTCACAGTTTTTGATAAATTAGCCGAATTGGTAATGGATTTTCTTCAAAAAGGCAGTAAAGTGTTGATAGATGGTAGGTTAGAGTATCGTCAAATTGAAAAAGATGGTGTGTATAAAGAATATTATGATATTGTCGCAAATAATGTACAGTTTTTACAGCGCTTAAAAGAAAAGAATAATACTGAAGTTGTTGAAACTAAACAAGTTATAGATAAATGTAATCAAGTAGATTTTAACTACCTTACAGAATCACCAGAATAGGTTGTTCGTGTCACCAGCGTTAAATTTGCTCTATAAACAGGGCATTGTAGATATATGTGCGAAAAGCATATTAATATTGAATTCGCAATTGATTTAAAAAAGAAAGGATATATTAAATGATTGACTTATCTTTGTATCATTGGGTATGGTATTTATTGGGATTTATATTTTGCACACGAATCACAATAATGGTTTTAATTTCTTTATATTTTAAAGAGTTTTTACCAACTTGGTTATTTGTAACAATGTGGATATTGGCAATATTACAGCCATTAGAATTAACATTTAAATCAAAGAAATAAAGGAGAACTAAAATGGGTATCTTTCCAAAAAATGATGTGGTATATCCTCCGAAGGTTGGAGAATCAATGCAAATCACCATTACAGGTGAAATGTCAAGAGTGAAAAATGAAGGAGATGACAATAATTATAAGGATAAAACCAAAAGAAATCTTGGCTATTATGATGTGTTGCCATTTGATGGTGACAAGCAAATGAAAATTAACACATGGAGATTATATTTTGCGTTAAAGGATTTGAATCCTGAAGTTGGCGACACGATAAATATTAACCATGTAAAATCTGGTGAGTATATTATAACAGTGGTGAAATAATATGACTAAACCTTTAAATAGAGTTAAATGTGCCAATTGTGGAGATATTCTTGTTTCAAGACACCGCCATGATTTTGTTCAATGTAGTTGTTTTGAAGATAAATCTGATACCACTGGAATATTTATTGATGGTGGAAAGGATTATGAAAGATGTGGTGGTAATTTATCAAATGTATTAAGATATCGTAATAGAAAATGGGTTCCAGAAACTTTTAAAGTTAGATATGAAGACCGTAGCATATATCAAATAAAATCAATATTTCGTAACGCATTTAATCTCACACCTTTTGCAATATTAGTTGGTTTTATGAGAAAACAAATTAATAAGTTGAGGAGATAATGGTAAAAGAAAAAACATTTAAACCATTTTTACTTCCAAATGATAAAGTTGATTTACAAACTCTTACATATCCGCTTTTAGTCAGCACAAAATTAGACGGAATAAGAATTATTTTTTACAAAGGAAAAATTCTTACTCGGTCACTTAAACCCCTTCCCAATAAGCAACTGAATATAAAATTCGAGCCACTCCGCAAATTCACCGAAGATTCTCAAGTCATTTTAGATGGTGAAATTTATTCCCATGACTTAAATTTTCAAGATATTATTTCATTTTGTATTACAGACGATTTTGAAGACCCCAAATCAATTAAAAAACTCGGATGTATAAAAGAAATTCCAGAATCTTTAAAATTTTATTGTTTTGATGGAGTTAAAGAAGACCAATTCGATGAGCCGTTTGGAATGAGATATATTAATAATGTAAACAAATGGTGTCAAAAATTTCCTAATTTAATGAAAGAAGTAAAACAAGAGTCTGTAAATAGCTCCGAAGAAGTTGAAAAGTATTTTGAAGGAGCATTGGAACAAGGTTATGAGGGTTTAGTTTTAAAAAGTTTAGATGGATATTATAAATGTGGTCGAGCCACTATCAAAGAAAATTTAGCATACAAGGTTAAATCGTTTGTTGATTTTGATGGACAAATTATAGAAGTTATTCAAGCTACAAAAGTCGATGAAACTGTAGAAAAAATAATTAATGAGCTTGGTCGAAGTGTAACATCTCGTAAAAAAAATGATAGAATTTTAGTTGAAAAGGCATCTGCATTTAAAGTTTTATATGAAGGGAAGGAATTAAAGGTTACCTTAGCTATGACCGACGAATATAAAGAAAAAGTTTGGGTTAATAAAGACGATTATATTGGAAAATGGATATGTTATAAAGGAATGCTGATTGGTGCAAAGGATGTACCACGTCATCCAGTGTTCTTACGATTTCGGGAACCAAAAGAATGACTCCCAATTCTGAAATAATTAAAACAGCGTTAATGGCTTATTATAGATTTCGTAGACAATGGATTTGTGGAACTGAAGTACATTGCGGAATAGCTGGCGAAACAGCAGATATAATGGTTGATACTGGTACAGAAATTAGAGAAATCGAAATAAAGTGCTCTAAATCTGATTTATGGAATGGCGAAAAAAGAAAGAAAAAACACTATTGGTATGCAAAGGAAAACAGAGATAAGGAAATAAATTTATTTTATATATGTGTGCCAACAGAATTATTAGAAGAAGCTAAAAAGTGGGTACAGGAAATAAATCCTAAATATGGTATTATTGAATTTGTGACTAATAGGTTAGATGGTCAATTTTTGATATGGGAGAAATTAATCGCACAAAATAAAAAAGCTAAACCAATTTCGGTAAATTATTCAATGATTTTAAAAGAAAAAATTATTTATAGAATTTGTTCTGAATTAATTGGTGAGAAAGAAAATAGATTAAAAGAATATATTTTCAAAATGAAACGAGAAGATAATGCTTCCTCAAAAAATTAAAAATGAATTAGAAAAAGTTAAACAATCGGCTTTAGTAATTGACTTGGAAACATCGGCTTTTTATCCAGACGGTAGAGAGGTCAATATTAAAACTGATTTTGAAAATTATGTCCATTATGCCAAAGTCAAATGGTGTGGAGCATATTCGTATAAATTTAACAAACAATATTATTTAAATGGTATTACACAATATTCAGAAATTCTCCAATTATTAAGAGAGCATTCTACTATTATTGGATTCAATAGTGAAGAGTTTGATTTTCCAATTTTAGTAAATAATTATTTAACCGAATCTGGAAAGAGATATCTTCATGTTGATTTGATGCAGATTTTAGGAACATCTAATCAAAAGAATAAACAAGGTTATAAATTTAAAAATCGTGGTGAATTAATGGGTTATGATTTTCAAAATAATTCATTAAGATGCATGGCAGAAACCATGAAATTGGAAACACAAAAAGGAAGTATCGATTATTCAGTTTTTCACAAAAATGAATGGACGGATGAAGAAATTATTGAGATTAAAAGATATTTGTCAAGTGATGTTATGGCTGAAAAGCAAATGTTTGATGTGTTGTGGAATTATTGGCTTCCATTTGCGGAATTATTAGATGAAAAATATGTATATGACTTATCCTGGATTCGGTCATCAATTGCTTCTGTAACATATAAATGTGCTTGTCGAGTGCTTAATGTTGAACCAACATATTCCGAACACGGGAAATCATCTGAAGAAATGGGTGGCAATGTATATCTTCCTAAATATGAGGAAGCAAAAAATATATGGTATTTAGATTTTTCTTCTTTGTACCCTCATATGTTTACTTGTTTTAATCTTCCTGCTGAAATTAAAGAAGAGGATATTGCAAATTATGAAAAGGTTTGGCATGGTAATAATTTGTTTCAAACAAAAGGTTATTATGATATTTCTAGTTGGCATAAACTGTCTAAACATATTTCTGAAAAATTAGAAGAAAGAATTAATTTACAAATCAACGATTCATTGAATCCAATGATATACACCGATAAAATTTTTTTAAATTGTTTTTCGGACGATACCGAAATTGTGATGGCTGATAACACTATTAAATATTTAAAAGATGCTAAAGTCGGTGAATTAGTTTGGAGTATTAATCCTATAACACGATATGCAGAACAGAAAAAAGTAAATAAAAATTTTGAATATGAATATAATGGTAATATGCATTTTTATAACGGAAAACGATTTAATTTTAAAGTCACACCCAATCATAGATTTTTACTTCATAAAATTAATAATGACACTCAAATAAGTACTAAACAGATGTTTTATGAATCTCAACAGGTTACAACAAATTTTAAGTTACCAATTCATAAACGAAAACATAAAGGTTATAATAAATTCATTAATATTTTAGATTATTTTCCAAAAGATTATTTTTTATATTCAATTAAATCTAAAACTCGTCATGGACATGATTGGTTGGCACATTATAACTTACGAAAGCAATATTTACAATACAACACAAATGACAGAAATTTTATATTTGAATATAAAGATATTAAACAAAAATATACGTGGATAATGAATGATAAAGATTTAGAAATAACTATATTTAAAAAAGGTAGAAGAAGAGAACATAAAAAACCATTAACTTATAATAATGATGCTTTGTCATATTTAATAGGAATTTATTTATCCGAAGGATGTGTTGGCAAGATTACTAAAAAATCATATTTAAATAGAAATCAAAGAGGCGAAACATATTATATTCAGTTAGCTCAACATAAATCTGTCAATCAGCCAATTTATAATAAAATTAAAAAATGTTTAGATAAATGTAATTTAAAATATAGTGCTAGTAATAAAATGTTTAAAATATCTGGTTCTATTTTTTATGATTTTATTATAAATAATTTCGGAAAACTTGATAATAAACATTTTATAAATAAAACATTCTTCAATATATTAAATTTAGATAAGGTTTGGGAAGGATTAATTGACGGTGATGGAACAAAAAATTCAAATTTATATACAACAAAATATAACTGTTTAAAAGACGATTTTATTGAATTATGTATGAGATTAGGATACACGTTTACATTTCGTAACGATGGTTGTTGGAGAATAAGATATAATAAACATAAAAATATTTTTCGACCAACTATGCGAACTATCGAGCATTATAAGGGAAAAGTATATTGCGTCGAAGTTGAAGATAACAATACATTGATGGCTGGTAGAGATGGAAAATTTCATTGGTCGGGAAACAGTTTATATGGAATCTTTCGTTCACCCGTTTTTGAAAAAATTCATACTCCAAATTGTGGATGGGATTGTTGTTGGTTAGGTCAACAAGTTCAAGCATTTACTGTCGAAATGTTAGAACAATTTGGTTTTGAAAAAGTATATGGCGATACGGACTCCGTTATGATTCGAGCCTTAGATGAAAAGCATAATAATCGAGAATATGTTCAAGATTGTCTCAATCAAATTATCGAAATTCTTAAAGACAATATGCCTTTTCCTGTAGACACATTTAACATTAAAATTGAAAAATATCTTGATTATTTAATGTTTCCTTTTTCTGAACAGCCTATTCTTGATGAAAAAATACGAGAAGCGTTAAAGAATGGTATTATTGACGGCTTTGAAGAGAAAATAGAAAATAAGAAAAAATTACTTATTGAAACGGCGTCCAACAAAATTGTAAAAATTGGACGGTCTTGGGTTAAAGAACGGTGCGGAAAAAAGAAAAATTATATTTATGTCTATAAAGACAAGGATGAATATAAAATTAAATTAGTTGGACTTCCGATTATTAAAAATAATGCTACTAAATTAAGTATGCAAATCTTTGAGGAAGTATTGAAACCCCAAATTATTGAAAATAAAAGAGCTAAATTTACAAATGAATATATCAACAATATTCTTAATGATTATTTAAAACGCCCAGAAGTTATTGAGTCTTTAGCTATTGAATATAAAGTTCAAAAATTCGAAACATATAAAAAACCAAGCCAAATTCAGGCACAAATATCCAAAGAATACCTTGGAGGAGAAGCAGGTGTTATTCGGCTTATAAAAAATAATCGAATTGGAAAAGCTGGAAAAGGTGAGAAGTATTGTACATTAGAAGAAGCTTTAGAAGCAAAATTAACCATTAATGAAATTGATTTAGAAAAGGTTATAAATGAATTAACTCCTTTTATTTTATATGAAGAAAAAGTGGACAAACCGTAATTTGCCATGCTATACTTAAATTAACTAATAAATCCAGCTTGGGAAGCTATTAAAAAGGAGGATGAAAATGTCTAAACGAATAACAGATGAAGAAGTATTACAAATTTTACAAGATTTAGAGAATGAAGAAGAATTAGCTGTAGGAAAAGTTCTAGTTGCAGTTCTAAGAATGCAATTAGATACTCGACAATTTTTACGGAAAATCAATGAAAAGTTAGATAAATTGGAGCTAAAGAAAAATGCCTAGAGAATGTATTTTAAATAAAGAAGTTATTATTCAAACTGTTAAAATTCCAAAGTTTTTACAAAAGGAAATAAAATCCATAATTGACCCAATTTATAAAAAACAAAAAGGTGCAACTATTATCTCTGTTCTTTTAGGAAAAGAAAAATATACATTTTTTGGAACCATTACAAAGGAAAAAAACAAATGATGTTAAAGAAAAATAAAAATGTTTTATTTGAAAGTTTATTTTTTATATCTTTAGTTGTATGTCTTGTTATTGTTACCTATGGTGCTAGTATGTATATTAGAGATTTATATCGTTCTAAATCAATTCCAATTCAATATGTAAAGATTAGTGAAGTAAAACCATCTTATGAATATTTGAAATCGATTACAGTAGAAATTCGTGGATTTATTGATGAGCATAATAGCTGGTTAGGAACAGGAACGATAGTAAAAGTAGATGAGCAGTACACATATATTTTAACTAACGCACATGTTGCAGGACAAGATGTTGAATTTAAAGATATTTATGTACGAAACGGCGAAGCTTTAGTTCCTGTAGAAGTAATAAAATATCACCCATATTTAGATTTGGCAATATTGCGATATAATGGTAAACTTGAAGGAAAAGACGTTGTTAAAGGATTTGCTATACCTAAAATCACGGAGAAAATTTATCTTGTTGGACATCATCTTGGAATGATGTACATTTATGGTGAGGGAGTTATAGTTGGATTTGATAAATTATACACTATAATTCAAATGCCTGTTGCGCCAGGAAACTCTGGAAGCGGAGTTATTAATAAGGACGGCAAATTAATAGCGGTTGTTTTTGCAGGAAATTTAATTAATTATTTTCAAATGGATATCACACAAGGTCTGTGTGTTGATGGATATTCTGCGTATTTGTTTTTAAAAAATAATGGTGTTCTTTAGGAGCAATTATGATTATATTTGTTGTTTGTTTATTTATTTCAATATTAATTCATGAATTCGCACATATGTTTTCTGCCTTATTATGTGGAGTAAAAGTTAAAGTCTTTTCCATTGGCTTTGGAAAGCCAATTATTTCAAGAATATGGAAGGGAATTGATTTTAGAATTAGCTGGATTCCTTTTGGAGGCTATTGTGATTTAAAAGGAATGGAATCAAAAAATGAGAAAGATGATTTTCTTTATAAACGCTATTCGCAAAAATTTTTAATTTTAATCGCTGGTGTAAGTGCAAATTTTTTGTTAGCATGTGTATGCTATTTAATAAACTATGGGTCACTTCAAAAAGGTCTATATATTGATTTAATGTTAATTAAAGCTATGTTTACTAACCAATATTATGATGTTGTTCTCATAATTGATACTGTTAAGCCGAACTTCTTTTTATTACAATTAAGTCTTATTAATTTAGCTTGTGCAATCACAAATATTTTACCAATACCAGCCCTAGATGGTGGACATATATGGATGGTATTACTGGAAAAAGTTTGGAAAGAAAAATTTATCTCGTATTATAATAAAATAACAAAAATTAGTTTCTTTATACTAATGATTATACAAGTTATTGTTATAAGTTTCTTATGGTACTAAGGAGAACGATGATGGAAATTCTAGATAATTCAGAGATAGTTTGTTGCAAAAATTGTTCAGGTACAGGTATGTTAAGAACAAAACGTGATGAAAAGAATGAACCTCTTATGTGTCCTTCTTGTAATGGAACAGGTGTTTGGCAAAACGAGTCATATATATTAATTGCCGAACAACCAAATAGACAAAAAATAGCATTTGATGTTGACCAAGGAAATAAATGATATTTTCAATTTATATCACAGTTATAGGGATATTAATAATTGTATTCGGATTGCTCGACGGATATAAATACCATATATTAAGTAAAAAAATTACACATGCAAAATCATCTAAAACACATTCACGTATGGTCACAAACATTACACTAGGAAAAGATGTTGTAATTATATTATATTTATTAAGTAACCCCGATGCATATTTAATAATAATGACATTAATTGGTTTTATATTTACAATAGAATATGGATGGTGTATTTATGTTTTTTATCCGTACAATAATCGTGGACGGAAAAATTTTAAAAAACCAAACATTATTAAATATATATGGAATTCATTATTGCCTAACTCAAAAAGGATAAAGCTATGACCGTTTGGACAAAAGAGAAAATTAGTATTTTAAAATCATATCTACAATCAGGTAAATCTATTACAAATATTGCTAAAGATATGCACATATCTTATAGTTCAATTGAACATGCTACAAGAAGATATGGTTTGGAACATTTTCGTACTATTGATAACAACTTTGTTTGTTCAAAAATTAAAAAATCTGATATTACTATGTTAGCATCTCAAATTGGGCAAAAAGTATATGATTCATTTAGAGTACAATACCTCCAAGAACCAAAGGCGAAAAAAATATCAGGAAAAATTGAGGAAATTTCTATTTTAGATATTAGTGATGTTCATATAGGAATGATTAATGAGGTATATGATACAGATATAGGTAAAAAAATTGTAACATATAATCACGCTATTTATTTACAAGAATTAAATACATTGTATAAAAGTATTGAACAAATACATGGCATTCTTTCTAATTCGTATAAGTTAAAGAAATTAGTTATTAATATTATGGGCGATATTGTAACTAATGACCGTATTTTTCCAGAGCAAGTATTTGAAATTGAAAAATGTGTTGGTTTACAAGTTTGGGATGCAATATCTTCATTTAGTGAATTTTTTAACAAGCTATTAAATTTTTATGAAGAGATAGATATTGTCTGTGTTGTGGGAAATCATGGACGTTCTCAATTTTTATATAATGAACCCGTTGAGAATAACTATGAATTTTTTATTTATAAGTCTTGGGAAAAACAATTTGAGAACAGTAAAAGGATTAAAGTAATTGTTCCAAATACTCGAAGATTTATTCATACAATAGGAAATTGGAAACACTTAATCGAACACGGCGACCAATTTAGAGGATGTTCAGACAATAGCATTAAACAACAATTAAAAGAACTGTATGTAAATGTCGGTGGATTTGATGTTCTTCATTTTGGTCATTTTCATGAATTGTCTGAAAAAACAATTTCCGATAAAGTTATTGTAAAGCAGAACGGAAGCTGGATTTATCGTGATAACTATGCATGGGAGAAGTTTAAAACCTTTTCTATTCCCAAGCAACATTTTTTTGGATGTAATTCGAAGAGAGCGGAAACGTGGGGATATAAAATAGATTTACGAACTTAAAGGAGATAAATAAATGATTGAAGTTATTGTCAATAAACCTTATGATGCAAAAGAATTTGACCGAGCAATGAAAAAATTTAAGCGTTTGGTTAAAAATGACGGATTTTTACAAGAAATTCAAAAAACTCGTTATTATAAAAAACAAAGTCAACTTAACCATGAACGAGACCAACAAAGAAATCGTCATTTGGAATTAGAAAAGGCTAAACAAAATTTATATTAAGGTATAAAAGGTCATATAATATGATATCTAAGATTCAAATTAAAAATTTCCAAAAACACGATTTTTTAGAACTTGACTTTTCTCAAGAAATTAATGTTCTTTCTGGACAATCAGACATGGGAAAATCTGTTGTTTATCGTGCTTTGGAATGGATATGCGGTTTTAGCAATATTCGAGAAGAAGATTATCGAAAAGAAGGGACTAATGAAACTTCTGTTAAAATTTGGTTAATTAACAATTTTCAAATTGAACGTATTCGAACTGACTCTATAAATAGATATATTCTTTCTAAAGAAGGATTTGTTGATAAAAACTTTGACAATTTTGGTCGTGTACCACCAGAGGAAATTCAACTAGCGTTAGGACTGAAAGAAATTGAAATTGAGAATGAAAAAATCAATTTAAACTTTGCCAATCAAGACCAATTAAATTTTATTTTAGATTCAAATTATTCAGATATTTTTAAAGCAAAACTATTTAATAAATTAACTGGCAATGAAATTTTGGATGTGCTTTTTAAAGATTTAAACAAAGAAAGTTTATCCGTTAATCGAGATATAAAAGAAACAGAAGAACTATTAATTAAACAAGAAGACGAATTGGTAAATTATTCATTAACCTACAAAACATTAAAAACTAAACTTTGTATGGTAACTGAAAAATATGAACAAGTTAAAAACGATATTCAAATATATGAAGAATTAAATTTGTTAGCGGATAAAATAAAAATAAACAAAGATGCTCAAGAATTTGTTCAATTTCAAATTTCAAAAATAAAAATAGTTAGTGATGATAAAATTCAGCAATTAAAGCAACAAGCCACACAATTAGATAATGCATTAGAATTGATAAATAAATCAGTTTCGATTCATAATAAATTACAAGAAATCGAAGACCAAATTTCAAAAATAAAAACGGTTAAGGTTAATTTTGATGATTTAAAGACAAAATGTAATGACTTAAAAAAAATACAAGATATAGCTAAAAATATTAGTGATATTTCAACCAAAGAACAACTGTTAAATCAAGAAATGCGGAGAATAACCGATTTAATCTCCGCAGGAGAAAAAGAATTAAAAGGTGTGTGGGAAAAATGTAAGAATATTTGTCCGTTGTGTAAAGGAGAAATACATGGCTAAATTTCTCTACGTTCAGGACGGTCATACCCAAGGAATTAATTCTCAAAGTCGTTTAGGTGATTATTTTTCTGATTGGTTACTTAAATTCGACGAAATTATTTCTTTAGCTCAACAACACAAATGTGAAGCTATTTTAGATGGAGGTGACTTATTAGAAACTAAAAAACCAGCGTATACAATTTTAGACGAAATTGCCGACCGTATAGAAAAAGGAGGAATTCCTTTATATTCGTTATTAGGCAATCATGCCATGCATTGTGGTCATATCGAAAATAGTATCGATACTGGATTATATCATCTTCAAAAAAGAAGTAAAATGCTTCATTATTTAAGAGAATTAGGTAATAAAAACGATGATTACCGAATTATAGGAATAGACTATTTTTATGACATAGAAGATTGGCTTAAAAATACGATATTCGATAGATTTAACTATATGGGAAAAGAACTATATACAATTTATATAATTCACGCAATGATAACCCCTAAACCATTTTTTAAAAATGCTTCGTATATTGTTCCAAAAGATATTAAAGGAAACGCAGATTTAATACTTTGTTCACATTATCATCATTCGTTTTCTCAAAAAATCGGAAACACTGAATTTTTAAACATTGGATGTTTTGGACGATTAAATATTACCGAAGCAAATATTGAACCATCTGTTTTATTATTAGACACAGAAAAAAGAAGTTATGAAATTATTAAACTTAAATCAGCAAAACCAGGTAATCAAGTATTTGATTTAATTCATCATGCTGAAGCTAAATTAACCGAAAAAAATATTGATGACTTTATTACTTCCCTTCAAGGAACAGAGTTTATTACCTTAGATTTACTTGGACAATTAGAAAAATTAGTGAAAGAAGGAAAGGTCGAATTAAAAGTAAAAGACCATATAATTCAGAAAATTGGAGAAATTAAAAATGGATAATATACAACGAATACAAGCAATAGAAAAACAAAATGCAGATAACACTATTAAATTAGCGACTTTGCAAGAACGGGCAAAAGCATTAAAAGAAGAAGACGAAAAAAATTTAAATTCTTTAAAAGAATTAAATATTTCTAAAGATGATTTACAAACGAAAATAAAAGAGCTAGAAACAGCTTTTACTCAAACAATTGAAGTAATTGAAAAAGAATTAAATGGATAAATTAACAAATTTAAATTTAAAAATTAAATCTTTTGAGAACAAGGTTTCTATGTCCAAAGGAAAATTGGATTTGGTAGAAGCCCAATATATCTCAAATAAAGAAAAATTAGATTCTTTAAAAGAATTACGAGATATTAATAAAAAATCAATTGAAATTTTAAATCTTGTTCAAACAACTACAAGAGAGCAAATTAAACGAGTATTTGAAACAACAGTTACTTATGCTCTTCAATATATTCATCAAAGTAGTGATTATCGATTTGAATTAGAGTTTGACCGTCACGGAAACACACCCAAGTTAATGTTTTTATTAAAAACCCCAGATATGCTTAAAGCCCATGACATAATGACCACTAGAGCAGGGGGTAGTAAAGATATTGTTGCTTTAGCATTAAGATTTGTTTTATTAGAAATATCAAAATATCCAGGGTTTTTATTTTTGGATGAGCCATTTAAAAGATTAGACAATCAGGAAACTATTTTAAAAGCAATTGAATTTGTGAAAGAAAATCAAAGGATATCTAAACGGCAAATTTTTATGATATCACATGAACAAGAAGTTGTGGATTCGGTACAAACACCTATTGTATTTACAAAGAAACTGTCACAAAACGACAGTATCAAATGTTCATTACAAAATGAACAAAGTCAAATAGTGAACATGATTCCAAAAAAGAAAAGAGGAAGACCATCAAAAAAGGAGAAAGAAAAAAATGAACTTGATTCAAAAAATTAAAAAATTTATAGACGAAAAAAAACAAAAAGTAAATGCAAAAAAATATTATCAAATTTTACAAGCAGGAGCACTGTTTATAAAATATGTTCAGGAAGACATTGAACATATGAAAACAAATCAATCCAATCGACATTTGAGGCGTCGGTTTGAAGCGGTGTTACGTCACCAGGGTAAATTATCACCAGAAATTATTACACATTATGCAACGAAAATTGACCAAATTTTAAAATATCTTGAAAATAAACAATCTTTTGTAAAAACAAAACCATCATCACAAGGTAAATAATGAATTTTGATAATTCATCAGCGATTATTTTAGGAGCTGGCGCTAGTATTCAAGATGGTATTAATTTGGATTTATGGCGTTATTTAGACCATCAGATTGTTTTTTCACTTAACGATATGTTTCAAAAATTTGAAGGCACAGTTGTTATAGCAAATGACACTGATTTTTATAGGGATAGAAAGGAAAAGCTGAAATCTAAAGGATTAGTGATTGCTCGTTATGATACAAAATATGGTCGTGATGAATATCCTTTAAATGAAAACACTATTTTAATCCATAGTAACGCAAATTATTATGGTAAGGCATCAATTAAACAAGGTTGTTACACAGGTGTATTAGCTGGATTATTTACATTATCATTGACAATTGGACTAGGCTTTAAAAAAATATTTTTATTAGGTATGGATTGTTGCGAATGGAAGGGAAAAACACATGTGTATCAAGATGAAGCAGATTTGGGAAAATTAACTGATTTTGAAGGTAAACCAATAACAGGTATGGGCCGAAATTTTCGAAATCAATATAATTCGTCTCTTTATAATAAAACCGATAAAGAATTGAATACTTATTGGATGCCGTTTTTACAAGAACACGATATGCATATATATAATGTATCAGAAATTTCACGTATTTCTGTTTTTCCCAAAATAAGCTATGCAAATTTTATACAAAGTTTAAAACCAATTAACATAACACAGCATGAAATCAGAGAATCAATTAAACTTTTAATCAATGAGAAACTAAAATGAAAACTATTTTAATTATGTTATTTAGTATATGGCTTGCTATTGTTTTTTTGCCATTAATTCTATGTTATCTTATAACAAAAAAATTAACAATTAAAGACGTTAAACTCTTTTACCAATGGATATTTGAAAATGACAAATAAAAAATATTGGCAAAACTTTTATAAAAAATTTAAAATTTTAACACCTTCGCCATTTGCGTTATGGATACATAAAAAGTTAAACTTTGATAAATATCAAAATAGAATTATAGAATTTGGAACTGGCACAGGAAGAGACGGTTATTATTTTGCTAAAAATAACCAAAGGGTACTTGGTGTAGATTTTGCAAGCAACCTGAAGGAATCAACAAACTTTATTTTTGTAAAGTCAGAATTAGTTGACTTTTTAGAAAGTCATTCACCGATTTTTTATGATATTGTTTATTCTCGTTTTTTTCTTCATTCAATTCCAAAAGAACAAATTTTATCCTTATTGGATTGGACATCATCATTATTTGTAGCTGAATTTCGAGTTAAAGAAGATGTTCCCTTACTGTATAAAAATCATTATCGAAATCTAATTGATAGTGACTGGTTTTTAAATGAAATGATAAAGCGAAATTTTAAAATTTTATACTTTGAAAAATCAAATAATTGGGCACAATATAAAAATGAAAATCCCATTCTTGTAAGAGTAATAGGACAAAAAAAATGATTAATGTAGTTCACACATCATCAAATCCGATATCAGGAAGCCCTTGGGAATTAAATTTATTATTAAACACCCATTCATCATTAGTTACTTCACGACTTATTCAAGGAACATCTACATATCGAGAAAAAGCCGAAATATTTCAGCGAATTTTTCCTCATGATTTAATATGGAACGAATCTTCCAAAGACTGTATAAGTTTACTGCAAAATGCTGATATTATACATTGTCATAATACAATTTTCCCTCCAAATTTAAAAGACTATCTACAACCTCATCAAAAGGTCATTTTACATTTATATAGCGTTGACCGCCATAATTTAGAATCATACCTACCACCAGGAATACAAATAGCTAATCAAATTGTTATTTCTGACCAACCCTGGCAAAAAGAAGTATATAAAGATTTAAGCACTATCTATTTGCCTCTAGTTAAAAATCTATTTAACAACGATTATGTTAAAAATAATTCTGTTCCTGTTATTACTTATGCACCAACAAATAAATATAATCAAGACCATATTTATAGTAAAGGATATAATAGAATTTTAAAAATTATTGAAGGATTAAAAAAACAATATACTTTTGTATTTCAATTACTTGAAGGAATTCCATATGAAGAAAATTTAAAATTAAAAGCAAAATCGGATATTATCATTGATGATATTATTAATGAATCGGCATTTCATAATACATCTATTGAATCAGCGTGTTTTGGAGCTATACCATTAACAAATTATACAGGTGATGATTATCCGTTTATTAAAACCACTCTTCATACCTTAAAAGAAACATTAAGCTCTTATTTAAAAAATCCACTGTTAATAATTCAAGACCAAGAAAAAATTGTAAATTGGAGAAAAGAGCATTATACATCTAAAATATTACTTGAAAAATATGAAGATTTTTATATTGATTTATTAAGACAAAATAAAAACATAGAATCACAAGAACTGCCTTTAGAAGAACGAAAAAAGAAATTATATCATATTCTACATGATTGGCTAACAAAGCATAATATTCCTCATTTCTTAGCGTTTGGAACAGCGTTAGTAGCCTGGAGAGATAATAACTTTGAAATTGATATTGATTTTGGATTATTTTATGAAGATAAATGGAAAGTAAAAGAATTATTCATTTCTGACCCACCTAAAGGAATAAAAATTAATAATTTATGGAGAACAGAATTTACATTTAGATTAGAATCTAACGAATATCCTAAAGCAGATTTTTTCTTTTTTGAAAACATGGGTTCATATTTGAGAAGTGGATTGTCAATTCGAAATAAACTAACAGGCTTGACTACACAAGAAAAGGGGCTAAGATTTCCAAGCTCTTGTTTTCAAGGGTTTAAAACAATCAATTTTTTTGACCGCAATGTTTTAATCCCAGACCCAATTGAGACATATTTAGATGCTAATTATCATCAATGGAGAACTCCAGACCCTAAACCATTGGGATGGGGTGGAAGACCATGTGCGGATAAAGAATTTCGAGAATATGCTATTATTATTCCAACATTTTTAAGAAATAATAAACTTAAATTGTGTGTAGAATCCTTTTTAAAATTTTATTCATCTGATTGGGTTCGAATTTATATAGGTGACCAAAATGAAACTATTTCAGAAGAAATGGTAAATTATTATAAGGATTTAGAACTAAAAGGTCATAAAGTTATTAAGCTTCCATATAATTGTGGTTTGGCCTCTGCTAGAAATTTACTTATTAAAGAAACAAACGAGCCATATATTTTAATTGTTGATGATGACTTTGAATGTACTACACAAACAGACATTACAAAATTTAAAGATGTTTTAGAAACAGAAGAACATGTTGGGATTGTTGGTGGCAAACTAAATAATCATTCATCTTATTTGGGATGGCTATATCATAATCCAGTCTTACATAAAATATTAAAAATAGCTATTTCTGAAATTCCATATGAAATTAAAAAAACTATATCATATCCTTATAATCCCAGAGAACATACATATATTTATACTGATATTGTATTAAATTTCTTTTTGGCTAAACGAGAAATTTTTAATGACATTCAATGGGATGACAATTTACTTTTAGTAGAGCATACCGACTTTTTTCTTCGTTTAAAAAACACTCAATGGAAAGTAGTATATTGTGATGATGTAAGTTGTAATCATAATAATGATAATGCCCCACAAGAATATAAAAACTTTAGGCATAAAGTTAATAAAGAAATTGGTATTAAACGATTTTGTGAAAAATGGAACATAGGCTCTTTAAATGATATTTATTATATTCCACCGAAACACCAAAAAGCCGAAATAATTCCACCAACGATTCCAGCTAAAGAACCCATTGACAATACGCAAATTTCAACTATGTCGATTTTACGAGAAATTCATGACGTATGTATACAATATAATTTAAAATATTCTTTATTAAAAGACAGTGTTCGTGAAATTGTTCTTTTTAAATCTCTTCCGTCTATGCATTTAACAATTGGAACACCAAATATTGACCAATTAATAAATTGGTTATTACAATCAGGTTTTATAAAACACTCCACTGGATTACAAAAAGATAAATATACTATTACAATTGAACCATATGACAAACCAACAAAAAATTGGGCTACCAATTCTGGCTTTACAGTTAAAGTACCATTTCCATTAATTGAATACTTAAAGCATTATCATGGAAATTCAATTGTAAAAGAATTAACTGCTTATAAAATTATTTAGGAAATCTATGACTTTTTTTAAAACAATATTAGCCACCGCATGTGCAAACATTTTATCGTTTTTAATTTATCAAGGATTTGTACATAGTTATTGGGGAAAAAATATTCGTGAAGAGATAACTCGTTGGTTTAATCAATGCAGTAAACATATGAGAAAGCTTCGTAAAGTAGACAAAACCATTTAATTTATGGTATACTTTAACTAACCAAGGAGATACATGAACGAAATTTTTTATAAGCGTATATGTAAATTAATAGCAATGAATTATGGTTTATCGGAAGACGTTGTGTGGCAATCATTTATGAGATTAAATTCGATTGATAAAGTAATTAAGTTATCAAGTGAGGGGATTTTGGCTAAATTATCGCAGAATATGGCCTAGAATCGATTATTTTTAATAAACCACATATCCGTGTCTTAATTCAGAGATTGCTTGTTTAATGTGAATTTTGCCCTAGAAAGTGAACCTAATTATGTCTGTATCTTTGCCCAAAATAGCCATTTTAGTCACTACATTTGAAAGAGATGAACTTTTGTTCAAATCCATACATAGTATTGTAGATGTTTTTGATAAAAACTATACAATTTTAATAGCTGACCAAGGAACACCAAGTGAAGCTAAAGCCAAATGGGTTTTAGAAACAAAATCTAAATTAGATGACCAATTCCATTATCGAACCTTACCATATAACATTGGGTTAAGTGCTGGAAGAAATTTTCTTGTAAATTTAGCAAAAGAAAAAAAATACGAATATTGTTTATTAAGTGCAGACAGTATTTGTTTTACTTCTGCAATCTTAAAAGTTGTAGGATTATTACCTGAACTAGAAACATATGATTTTATAGGTTTGAGTATTATTAATCGAAATGCTAAAAGCCATTGGATTGGGAAAATAAATTTAATTAAAAATACTTGTTTTGAGTTAGAACCAATTGAATGTTTAGATAACAAAATACATAATGTTGAAATTGTGAAAAATTTTTTTATTACAAAAACAGAGACTGTATTACATCATAAATGGGATGAAGATTTAAAGCTTGGGGAACACGAAAGTTTTTTTTGGGAAGCGAAGTTAAAAGGTTTAAATGTTGGATATATTAAATTGGATGCAGGACTATATATTGGAAAAGAAAGCAAATCTAATAATTCAGAATATGCAAGAATGCGACGAATAAATTTTGACCAAGGATTAAAAAAGTTGAAAGAAAAATATAACTTAAAAAATTGGGTGTCTTATAAATGATAATGTATGGTAATATTTCTTTAAATAACGTTGGAAAGTTTAATCAGTTTGTTAGAGAAAATTCGGATGTATTGGAATCGTTTTTTCATGTTCCATTATTTCCTGGGTCTATTAATATCGATATCACATATCCAGAAAACATTCATCAATTGTTAGATTCAGGAACTCTAGCACCCGACTTTATTATACCAGTTGATTTATTTAAAAATATACCATCATATTTAGGAAATGGTCAAGCTTGGAAATGTAAACTACAAGGCGTTAGTTGGAAAGAAATTAATGCTTGGGTATTTCGAAGAATAGGTTCAAGAGTATGCAGAGGAGAAATTGAGATTGTTAGTGATAAAGAATTAAATAAACCTTATGGTTTAAAAAATAAAGAAAAAATCACATGTATAATAGATTAAATGAAACCATAGAAAATTGTGACCATTTTAATTTTATACCAGCATGGTTCGTTACGTCAAATATTTATATTTTTTGGTGTCCAGATTGTAAAACATTTATTTTAAAAGACTTTAATATTTTTTAAAACCAATGATAATTATAGACCAAATTTTAGGACATATAGGTAATGTTTTCTTTATCACAGGAGCAATAGGATTTGCTCGAAAAAATACATGTGGTTTTTATTTAAATATCTTGGGTAATATTTTTTATATATTTCAATCGTTTTTAATGAATAATTTATCATTAGGTTTATTATCATTTGTTTTAATTGTTATTAATATTGTTGGTATTTTAAATTGGAGAAATAAATGAATATTATTAATAAAATATATTGTTGGTTATTTGGTCATGATATGATAATGGAAGGATGTTCAAATAATCATTCTTCATTATTTGGTTCATATAGATGTTTAAGATGTGGATTAATCCATAATTGGCAATATGACTTATGAAGACTGAATATCAAATAGATTGTAAAAAACTTGATTATTATATGTTAGATAAATTAAAGGAGGAATAAAATGGATATTTTTGAATCATTTTTTTGGTTTATTGTAATTTTTATAATTATTTGGACTAGTAATAATATAGACAGGAATAAGTATGTATAATATTCTTTTTAAAGATGGAGAAACTTGGCAAGGTGGGGAACCAAATAATTCTCATTGGTTGGAAATTCCAAAAAAACCAATTCACGAAATTAGATATAAAATTGCATCTCGACTTATTGTGATGAAAAATTATGAATCTTATAATCACATTATAAAAGTCGGAGTTGGTATAACTGGAACACAAAATGGTATTATTCGAATTTATTTATGTGGAAAATTTAGAAATAAAGTACAAAGAGTTATTATTGATTTTAATAGAAATAGAATTTTTCAAGATGTAGTTGAATATGGTCAAGAATATCAAGGTAAACCACATCAAGGGTGGACTCCTATCTTTCCTTCCTTAAATCCAACGTATGGAATTAAATAATTTTACACACCTATATTATCAATGTCATATGGAATAGATGATATTTTTAATGTTGCTATCGCCAGATAATTTATGTTGCTAGATGAGTTTGGATAAATAATCGATTGGCCTGGACTAGCGTCTCCGAAAATATTAGGTATCGCTCTAACTTTATAGAATTCTTTTGTAGCGTCTAATTGTTTTATTACGCTTTGTTCAGCTTGTATTATATTAATATTTGATTCGTCCATATCATATATTCTAATAGAAGGATAATATTTTTCCGCTACTGCTTGAGAATACCAATTTTGAAAATTTGTATTTGGAAGAATATGGGATGCTAAATTTATAAAAAGGACATTATCGAAAATATTAATAATACCTGAAGAATATGCTGATGCTAAATTATATCCTCCAGCCGTAAGTGTTAAATCAAAACTAAAATTTGAATAATTTTTATTAAAATTAAACGCTAAAATATTTGTAGCAGAAGCATAGGCTTCCTGTCCTGGAATAATACTACCACCACTTCCACCGCACTGACTATAAAATAACCAGGCGGTATCTCCTGCAATTTGTATGTCAGAATTAGGGTTACCTTGAAAAATAACCGAATGATTAAAGTTTTTACTATCAGATGATGCAAAATCAATTTCGGCTTCCGTTCTAGGCAATATAAATGTTAATTCTTTTGTATTACCACCGTCAAATATCACTCTTTGTTTAATATCTATTCCATTAAATCTACAAATAACGTCATATTCACCTGGGTCTATTACAGTTCCAATTATTGTTCCATGTTCAGAGCTATTTTTTGCTCCAAATCCAATAAAATCTTCTGTTGGTGAACCAATTTCTTGAACTAAAAACATAGCGCCATAAGTAGAAATATCGAATGTAGGATACAAAACACTATTAATTTCTAATCCTTCAGGATTATGTGCGTGACAAATTAAATATGTTAATGTACCAACAGGTGGGACATATGTTCTTTTTAACATCACTTGACATTGTTTTGTATTATTTTGGTTTAATTTTTCATTCACTATATTAGTAGAATCAACCGTTGCAAGCATTGTTCTATTTTGTTCTTCTGTTGAATCTGGGTCATATGAAACTTGTGTATGAACTGTAGCCGTTTCATTAATTCCTAAAGCCGGAATAGATAAATTAACATTTGAAACCTCTGGAATAACTGCATTTAAAATAGAAGCACCTGCTTCTGCATCCCCTATATTTTTTACAGTAATGGCAAAATCCCAATAATGACCCATATCAGTAGGAACAATTGATTCAATAATTAAATCAGGTAAATCTTCAGGAGGAAGAGGTTCTTCTTTAGAGTCATCAATAGCAATTGGTAATTGATTAATAGATAATTGCAATTGGTTTAAGGATGATTGTATGTTTTTTAATGTTAAATCTATAGAGGGAATATCCAGTCGATTAATAATATCACGGATTTTCCAACGTTTATTTGCTGTTTTCCAATAACTTAGATTTAAAAAATCTTCGAACATTATTCTATACTCTTATAGGTTGCATTAACTGTATTCCATAAACGATTTACACTATCTTGTAATAAATCAATTTTCTTTATTACTTCGTTATGCAATGTAATCAATCTTTGAACGTCATCCCAATTTATTTTTAATTTATGATTTAAATTAGTATAGCTTTTATTTGTTGTATTTGGAGACATATTAGACTCCTTGACTAAATTTCATTATTGATTGTTTTTTTAAAATATATCGAGTATTCGCAGGAGTATAATTGCTTAAATAACTCGCTGTCTTTAAACCCCAAGATTTTCCCTCATTACTCAATGATAAAGTTACAACCCTTGTACTACAATCAAGCATTATTTGCGTAATATTCAAAGGAAATCCATTATTATCTTTATAAATACTTGGATTAATTGTATTTGATAAATTAATACGGTCAGCAAAGTTTAAACTATAATATTTATATGCATCAAGTATTAACGATACAGTAGCATCCGTTTTTAATTTATTATTTTGACTTAATTCAAAATTAGCAATATCCAAAGCATAATTATAATGATTATAATTGTCGCTTTCAATAACCGAAAAATATGGTTGTTCGGCAATTATAGATGGATGTGAACTTTGATATTCTTTTGATGGACTTAACTCTTCATATCGTTTATTAACTGTTGTAATCCCATAAGATGTTAAATCTAATGTTTTAACAGGAAGCCCTGAACCAATAATTACATTTGGAATATCAATTTCTTCTATATTTTTTATAATTTGAACAATCCATGATGGCTTTAATACCCACCCCGAAGAAGTAACATACCCATATAAAGTAGGATTCATACCACAATACCATTTTTTTCCAGACCCCCACTGTTGAAACCCAAAGGCTGTTTTTTCACCAGAGACACCAGAAAAATCCCATGTATCATTTCCATTAAAGTCATAGTGTAACACCCTTTGTTTTGTATGTTTTCCAAACTTTACACTATATGATTTCGCATATCCAGCATTTTGTTTATTTAAATTTACATCTGATAAGATAACATCATATAAGTGTCTATGGCTTGTTAAAGAACTCAATGGTAATGTTTTAATAGTTCCATGTTCTATTCTTTGATATTTTAGTCGTTCATTTTCGTCAAGATACCAATTAGCATTTGATGTTTGACAAATCAAAGTATCTAATAGACTCGCACAATCAGTGTATGTTTCAACATATTCAGGTGTAAATGATGTTTGAAATGGAACGACATCATAACCAGAAATAATAGACCCAATCGCAGTTAAAACCTCTTGAAGCGCTAATCCAATATTTTTTTCTGATTTAATAGAAACCTCTGGTTCATCTTCATCTTTCTCATATTTTCCACCATACCAAATATCTAAAGATGTACGTTTTATTTTATATCGGGCATCCTCGGCTGTAACTTGAACTGTATCTGTATTAGAAATAGCCGAAATTTGTGTTATATAACAGGTTAAAAGTAAATCTATACCATCATAAATTTGGACTTTATTTTCATTTGTAATTTGAGAATAATCACCATTTAATTTATAATCTAAGTTATCGTGGTGTCTTGCTAATGTAAAGGATGCAGTAGAAGGTACGCTATTTAAACTATATGTTATTTGTAATGTAGTATAATCAACGTCAGTTAATTCAACACCGTCTAAATATACAACAAAATCATCGAGTGTCCCAGGGGTAAGAGAATCATAATCATCATATCTTACACGTAAATCAATATGAAATTTATTATTTGAAATTGCTTTTGTATATATTTTTAAAGCATATTTTTTAATAGATATTAATGATGTTAAAAATTGAATTGAATATTTATAAATATTTTGAACTAAAGTTCGAAAATCAATATGAAATAATGTTTTACTTGTTAATTCCAAATTACAAGAATCATTTAATATAATTTCTTCATTAAGTTTAAAAACCGAATCTTCAATATTAAGGGAATCATTTAATATAATTGATTCATTGATATTAATTGTGGTTTTTCCTTTAAATGTTACAGAATCGCTTACCACAACACCTTCAGCAAGTGAAAATGATATAAGTTCTTCCGAACCATATGTCAATAATGTATCATATAATGAATTATAATTTGCCTTAATCCATGCTGAAGATTTAGACTCTCCTTTAATAAAAACGATTTCATCTTGGATACCATTAAAATCTCCGTTTTCAAACGCAACCGAATCATAACTGCCGAACATTAATCGGTTATTTTGTGCTCCAGTTATACTATCTGTGCCTATAGTTTGTGCACTTCCTTGCTGAACACCATTAACATAAAAATACAGACTTGTACTATCTCTTCGCACAGCAATATTATATTGTGTCGCTATAGAAGGAGTCCATGCGACTGATAAAACTGTCCAAGTATCATATGTTTCATCTGTAGAATATCCAAAATATAACAAATTACTTGCATTATTATAGGCAAATTGAAAACCGTGATATACATCACCATCTTTTGAAATAAATTGTGGATAATTTTCTGGAAATGATTCAATTACTATATTTGTACTAAAAAGAAAGTCCTCTGTGCCTAAAGTAAAATCTGCATGAGTAGGAATAGCAATCATATCTCGTTCAGATTCATCAAAATCCTGTCCTTTATACACAACAGCATTTACTTGAGAGGGAACTCTAGCTCCATCCCCACCGCCTCCTTGTCCGTGATGTGCATTATCAGTAGAATCTTTGAATTCTCCAAAAATCGCTGACCCACTTTCATCTAAATGCCATACTCCAATAAATTCATTAGGCCACGTATCAGATTTATTTTCACCATCAGATGCCGATGTATTTCCATAATATATATATAAATCTGTATCGCTTGTAGATGAAATAGACAAAACCTTTACTTGATAAAAAGCAATTTCATTTACCGAATCATGAATAATTCGTTCAAAAGATAATAAAGTATCTCCATCATTAGATGTAAATCTAATATCGGTTCCATCACTTTTTGCTTTACTAAAATCAAAATTACTATTATCCAAAGCAACTATAATTTGGAAATTAGTTAATAATGCATCAATTTTAGTAGAATCGATTGTTAATTTATTTCTATATTGCCATCCACTAAGCATTAGATTAATCCTTTATATTATGGTCGAGATACAGTAATTTCAACTATAACTTCTAATGGGTTATCAGTGTCTAATGTATGAATATCAGAAATTGCCCGATTAAACATGACTGAACCACTCGGTGTTAATTGATTAAAAACACCAGCTTCAACTATAGAATGACTAACACCCGAACCAACAGTAAAGGTATAAGCTAATCGTAAAACATATACACTTGGAGCACTATCTACTGCTAATGCCCTTAAAACCTCTGTTTCCAAAGATGTATCGGCAATAGTTGGCGCAGTATTACCTGTTCCTATAGCGATATAACTAAGAGAGTCAGATTCATCACCTTTCATTAAATCTCGAACCCATGTTAATCCTGTATTAACAACTGTATTATGAATCTTTGTTATTTTTGTGGTTCGATTTGTCCTAGCATTAAATGAACGAAAAATAACATTATAACTTAAACCTACTAATTTTTGTTCCATTTTATATCTCCAATATAATTAATTTGTTGTATAAACCACAACCATAGTTGGTGTATGTATCGCAGGGGTTACATAACCACTCGGAATAACGACTTTTAAATTAAAATATAATTCTCCTGCTACCGATAAAGCACCGTTTCCATCATTTAATAGTAAAATATTACTAGCTCCCAATCCAGCTAGGGGTGTACCAACCCAATTGGTTCCAGGTGATGATGTGGTTGTACATATTCCTTTAACCCAACTTGCTGATGGTGCTCCATTTCCTAAACAAGGGTCAGCATAGGATTCCATATCATCATTGTCCCATACTTCTAATTGTGGCTCGGATGCAGTAGGGCCATCAAAAGATGCACAAAAAGCATATCTTTTATCCTGATTACCAGCGTTTTTTATTTCCCGTAAAATATCATCACTATAATCTCCAAGAAAATATTTTGGTATCGTTACATCGGCAATCGCACTTAACTGTACAGCAGAACGATTTAGCTCTTCTTCTGTTGGAAGTGGTTCTCCATCTGCAACTCCAACACCACCATTTGAAAGAATAAATGAATCAACCGATGAGTCATCTGCAAACCAATCAACTCCTATATTTCCTAAAGGAGTTTCCGCTGTTTTATTATTAATATATAAAATTAGATTTGTCATATTTTTACCATGCTCCCACATTAAAAGTAATCGTTCCCTTTTGAACCTTTGTCCGTTTAGATGATTCCCAATTAATATCTATTAAACGCATAACCCTATAATCTTTTGTTGTAGTTGGGGTTCTATTTATTTTTAAAACATATTTGGTATTAAAAGCTATTGTTGTATCTAAAGAATCCATTTGGCTAATTAAATCTTGATATCCATTTCCAACTAAACAAAATCCTAATGATAAATCCCAAGAAGCTTCAGAACCAGTAATAAGAATATCACCATTTCCTCTATGTCCATAAATAGAAGTTGACCGTTTAAGACTTTTGGGCGAATTATCAGATTGTACAAAATTAAACGTATATATAAGAGTTAAACCATCTGACAAATATACTTTATATTGCGGAACCCACACCATTGTATTACTCCTTAATAATTTTCTATTCTTTCATCAATAGCATCTTGAATTTGTGTGTTACCTTTTAAAGCACTAATTAAAGCATCGTTTACAAGATTCCCTAAATCTTTATCTGAAAGAACCTTTTTGACTTCAATTTTAATATTCTCAATGTTTGTTGTTATTCCTGGTAAATTTATTTGTTGTGTAGTTGGTGGTACAATTGGTGGTAACTCACGTCCTAAACCAGTTTCAGCAGTAGGAATTCCCCTTCCTTCTCCTACAGAAAAATAGTCAAAAATTTTCCTTGCTTCTAACACAGACGAAAAAAATTCATTTAAAGCATCTCCTAAACGAGTTCCAGTTATATTTTGATTTCCAGTATCCAAATTACCTTTTAAAAATTCTGACACATTAAACGCTGTTTGCGTGCCATATTTCTTAGCGATTTGAAAAAGTTTATTTGTTTCATCAGAAACACTATTTTGTGCTTGTTTTTCTTTGGTGATTTCTTTTTGTAATTCAATTTCATACTTTAATTGGTCTAATTGTGTTTGCTTTAATCCATACATATTTTCATATGCACGTTCGGCCTTTAATAGTTCAAGATTCGAGGCCCCTTGTAATTGAAGTAATTGTAACTGATTGTCAATTAATCCTCTTTCACTTGTACGTTTCAACTCAATTTCTTGCATTTTTGTTAAATGGTCAATAAGCTGTTTTTGCAATTCTATGTCTTTTTCTACATAATGATTACTTTCTTCTTGTATTGCCAAAATACGCTTTTCTACCTCTAAAGAGTCTAAACCAGAAGCGATTAATTGTTGACGAATATTATCTTCGATTTTTAAATAGTCTTGTTTTTCTAAAATAATAGCATTAGATTCTTTAAGCGTTTCATTATTCTTTTTATTTAATGTTCCTTCTCGCTTTTTTAAAATAAACAATTGTTGTTGAGCATTCATAATTAATTCATTAATTTGTGTATTATCAAGACCAATAGGAATTTGTTCCAATTGTACTTTCATTAAGTCATCAATTGCCGACTGTAATTGTGTTTCATCTAAATCGGGTATTTGCCAACGCTGAATTTGAAAAGAAATATGAGGTTTTACCTTTTCAATTCGTTCTTTTATTGTTTGTTGAGCTTTCTGAATAGCTGTTTCATCAAGAAATGACCCACCAAATGCTCCACTTACTCTCAAAGTAAATTCCCCAAATGCCTTTGCATTTTTTAATATTTCTTTTTGAATAATGATGACCTTTTCCATTGCTTTACCAAAATCATCTGCTCCTGTTACACCAACTATAAATGATTTTCCAATTTCTTTATTTAAATTATGATAAATTTCTATTTGGCGAAATAAGTTATCATTCATATTTTTATATTCTTGGTCGAGCTTCGTAACATCTGGTGTAGCAGACGCATATTGCTTCATAAGAGGAATGAGTTTTTGCATATCTTGAGCAACAAGGTCAAATGCTGGTTCTCCACCTTTTGTCCCACCAAAAATTTCAGAAACCGCTTCAGCAACCTGGGGGGCGACACGTACAATTCCATCTAATCCCTTTTCTCCTTTATACTCTGCGATAGCCTCTATTGTTTTTAAAAATATCGAATAAGTCGTATCTAATTGAGGATTTACCTTAATACCTAGAACGGTAGCTAATTTATCGAAGTTTGTTTGTAATTTAATAAAAGACGTTGATAATAGCTTTCCAGCTCTGTTGGCATTTAAACCTTGGGTACTTAACAAAGCCAATAACGTAATTATTTCTTTGGCCGTTAATCCCATTGCTTTTCCAGTACCAGCAAATTTTTCTATACCGTTTGTAAATTCGTCTATTTCAAATGCATTAGTTTCCCATAATTGGGAAGTTAATGCCATTGCTTCTGCCATTTCTTGTTGAGATTTTTTTGCATCCGTAACATCTGTCACTAAAACTCTCATTGACCTCGCAAATGCATTAGCGGTTTGTTCTGCATCTCCAAATAAAACAATTGATAATTTTGTTGCATCTATCCCAGAAGACAAAGATGTTTCTAAATCAAATCCTACAGTTTTAAATCTTTGAACAGCAGTCGTAATATCTTGAATACTTTTACCACTTTCAACTGAAAAGTCAGAAATTGTTTTTTTAGTCTTATTAAGTGCACCATCAATGTCACCAGCCATTGATTGAAGATTTTTTCTAAGTTTAGCAAATATCCTATCCTGCTCAATTATTGTTTTAAATCCATCAGAGATAGATTTAAAAAATCCCATTATTGTATTTCTTAATAACATCCAAACAGGGATTGTTAATAATGCCCGACTCGCTAAACGGCCCATGTTATCTGTTAAAGAAAGAAAGTTCTTTTTGCCTTTTTCTACTTCAATGTTCGTTTTTGTAAACTGATTCGTAACTTCCTTTAAACCTGCTGGAACTTTGTTTTGTAACTGACCATTTAAAAAAGTAAATGAAGTAGATAATTCCTGGAATTTTCCAGTAGCCGTTTTTGCTACAATACCAATCTCTCTAGTTTGCTGAACAACATCGGCACCATTTATCTTTATAATCTTTTCTTTAGATAATTTATCAAAACTTTTTCCAATTATTGCTGTCATATTAGCATATTCTCTGCCAATTGATGATGCTACAAAGCCATTTAATCGTTGAAGGTCTTTCGCTCCAGCCATAGCCTTAGCGAGGTCAGTAATATATTCAATAACGTATTGAGTTCCAATTCCCATTATTTGCTCCCAAAATCAACATCAAATGTAGTTTGTTTTCCGTCTTTTTTAAATCTATGTTTAGAAGGTTTATTTTCTTTCTTTAATTCGTGTAATTCTCGTTCTTTACGTTTTTTATGAAAATATAAAAATGCATCTACTCGAATAGAGTCGTCAATAAGTTGTTTGTCTAAAAACGGATATTCTTTTTTATTTATCAACTCATATAAAAAATCATATGTTCTTAGCCAATATAAAAATAAGACTTGTAATCCACTATAATTATTTGTATTTTGAAACACCGAAATTCCAAAAATATCTTTCGACAAACAATAAAGATTTTGATAATAAGAAGACTTCGCTAAGTTTCTTATTGTATGTTCAATATTCATTTAAAAATCCTTACGATTAAGAAATAATAAATACATTGAAGCTACAGCTTTTTGTGTTAATAATGAATTGTCTTTATCAAATTCTTTGAATGATGGCCACATTACTACCCACTGGTCTTTTTCAACCATATATTCAGTGCATAAAGCAGTTATATATTCTAAGAACGCTTTTTGGATGCGTGATTCTAAAGATGAAGCTAAATATTGTGCCATTGACTGTGAAATTTCCTGAATTCGTAAAGTAATTTCGTCAATTTTATTTTCTAAAGTTTTTATAGCCTCTGTTTCATCACTATATTTAACGGCTAAAGAAGGATATAAATCCTTAATGTCTTGTAATAATTTTATTTTTTCTTCTTCTAACGAATAAATATCGATAACATTGTTTTCTTTTAAAACTTTTTTTAAATTTTCTTCAGTTATACATCCTTTTTGCTGTAAAAATTCAACCTGAATTCGATTACGATAATCTTCAGCATCGGCTAATTCTCGCTGATTAGGCATTCGAACACGATACCATTTATCTTCAAACTGAAAAAGAAACTTATTATCTAAAATAATACTTTCATCATACATTTTTTCCGTGATAAACTTTAAATTATCTCGAAAAACTTTTAATTGTATTTCTTGTTCTTCCATACATGTCTCCTTTTTTATAAACACAAAAATCTACTCTTTTGGAGTAGATTTAGCAAATTGAACCTCAAAGCAAGTCATTCCTTCAGAGAATTTCTTTTCTAAGGTTGTTCGAAAACGACCATTTTCGTATATTTTATTTTTAATTAAAGTTTTTAATAAAGCAAACGGATTCGATATATTTGATTCCGATTTTTCAATTTCTTCAATTAATTTACAAATCTCACCCACAAGAGTTTTACTACATTCTTGAGCAATAGATTCCAAACTTTTATTGTCTATTTTTAACATCTTACGTACTCCTTACAAAAATTGGAGAGGGAGAATTTAATCTCCCTCATCCGTACATTCCCTTAATTATGCATCAATATCGGCTTCTACATCACTGATTATCAAATTATCACTTTGTAATGAAACGCCCTCTGTCCAAAACTCATTAGCGTTCCCATCCTGTGATTCATCTGTAAAAAATACATTACTACATTTATATCCGATTAAAAAGGTCGTTTTTGAAGCATCTGAAAAAACTTTTACCCTTAAAACTAAGTCATCAACAAAATCATCTGCATCAATAATTCCCCAAGAATTTCCGGCTTGACCCATTAATACTTCTTCAAGCGTAGAATTTTTAACTCGGCCATCTAAAGTAATCGCAACTTCTTTACTTTCAATTTCATTAATGATTTTTTCTTCAGACCCAATAACTGATTCTTCAATACGATTTAAAGATGTAGAGATGTCTAATGATGTTAGTCTATCTAATGTCACTTCATTAGCACTAGCAACAGACTCTAAAGATACTGTGACATATGACGCTTTTAAATAATAATCGTCAACATCGTTTAATGATGTAGGGTCACCAGCAGTTCCCCAAGACGATGCTGTATAAACATATTTAATAACATCACCAGTTGTTGCAGAAAGAATTTTTAAAACTTTTGTTCCGTTATTCCAAGTATAATCTGTAGTTAAAACTAAATCAGATGCAACACCTGCCCGTACTCTCCAAACCCTTAAAATATATACTCCAGCGTTATTTGGGTCAATAACTGGAACAGGGTCATTTACTGTTATATCATAGTTAGCTGTTGCATATCCTGAAGGAACAGTGTTTTTCTTAAAAAGCAAATATTTATTACCTTCTCGACAAATTCTAAATTTATCTCCGCTTAAATCAAAGCTTCTCTCTATCTTTGCTTCGGGGTCAGCAATACTTAATGAAAAAGAATCAAGAACCAGTTTTGGAAGCCAAAGAATTTGCTCCAATGCTCCTTCATAATCTGCTTTTCCGAGCATATACATATCAACTTTAGACCCACTAAAATCATCTAAAGAAATACCTCCACTAGGAACCGCACTTAAATTAGCTAACGCCAAAAAAGTATCTATTGAACCATATTCCAATTGTGTCATCGAACAACTTGTATCTAAAATTTGTTTATCTACAACCATTGCATCTTCTCGACCTAATTCATATAGCATTTCGATAGGCTGATTAGTTGCACCAGTTAAAGATTGTACCCTATCTACATCCACCGCATCTACGTCGCCATTATAAGGGACTAAACGAGGTTTTGTACTTTTAGCGTGACGAATTGCTTGTGTCATTGTTCTTCCTCCTTAACGAATTTTCTTTTTTCGTGTATATGATATTTTTGCATGTCTTTCTTCACAACGTGCTGTTATATCAACTATTTTCTTTTCAACTTCAGTTAAAATTTCTCCGTGTGTTTTTTGTGTTGCTTGAATATCTTGCATATATAGTGAAAGATGATGTAAATCGTTTCCAACAATTTTATTATGCGAAAACCAATGAAAAGAACCAACTAAAATCATGCCTAAAAAATTTAAACATCCTAAAATAAACAATCCAAATTTCATCCAATCAAACGAATCCATTCTACTCTCCTTTATGAAATCCAACATTGAATAGCTAAACGATATCGATATTTATCATATAAATCTGCATCAACACCAAAATCTAAAGGTTTACTCGTAATATATTTTAAACTTACATAGCCAGCTTGGGTTTTAATTGGGTTCAACACATCTAAAGTGTTTGGCTGATAAGTGTAATAAATAAATCCATTGTTAAGTGTATCTTCAACCCATTGACCTAAATTTATTTCTTGTCCTGGCAATAAACAACGAATATCTAATATAATTAAATACTCTTTTTCTTTTAAATTTGAACCAATTTCAATATCTTTAATTACAGGCGTTGAGTCAAAATATAATTGAATTAAAGGTAATGTCCAATCCGTATTTACTTCTCTACCAACACGAATTGATGGAATAACTTCTGCACCTGTAGTGTTTAATAACGTAATATTTTCTGCTATAATTTGTGACTCTAAATATTCAGCAATACAATTTTCTAAATTTGTTGGAATTTGCCATGTGAGCATTATTTTATTCCTGCTAAAATTGATGGATTTTTTGCAAACATAACAGCTAGTGTTTTTTCTATATAATTTTTTGCTTCTATTGCTTTGTTCGGTGATAATAAATAAACATCTGTGCGATTAATTTCATTAGAAAAGCGTCCATTTCTAAATTCACTAGCCATCGGTGCTCGTTCTCCAGGAGAAAACGCTCCAATTACATTTGGTGGTGTTGTTCGTCCAGATTGAGCAACTCCATAATTTAACCAAAACCATTGTTTTGCATTCTGATTCAAATAACTAATATTTCCGACACCATAACCTGTCATTGTTTTTTCAGCAAAAAAAGAATTCATTAAATTTCCCGTTGACCCAGGACGAACTAAACTATCAGATATTTGTTTATGTATTTCCTTGACTGTTTCTTCGGATAACACAAGCATATGTCGCTGATTTAATGGAATAAGAAATTCTCGAAGTTCTAATTCTAAAGACTTTCCACTTTTTTTTCGTATCCGAACAGAGCCAATCATTAAATTTCTTTCTTAAAAACCATAATTTTAGAATAGCCAAAAGAATCTGCTAATATCTGTAATTTATTACCAACTGCATCACTATAAACATAATATGCTTGTCCATTTATAATGATTTTAGCGCTATTTTTAATAACATTGATGGCTCGATTTTCAACAATAATTTTTTTTGCACCTGTTTCTGTTAAACCAATTTGTTTTAAAATAAGTTCTTCTGGTTTTACATCACTAAGGATAGCCTTAATTGTAACATAATTTTGATTACTAACCGTATAACCAACATCCCGAAATTTATCATATCCTGTTGATTTAGTAGAGGTCGCTTTTAAATATACAAAAACCTTTTCAGAATATTTTAAAAAAATTATTTTGGCAAAATTTTTATGAAGGTCACTCATTAGCTTGGTGTTTCCCATTTAATACGTGAACATTTAAATTCAATTTCATCTTGCAAAGCCGTAAAAATTTTTGTCGGAGTATCGTTTGTTTCAACTTCAATTTCAATACATCCTTTGTCTTCAAACAATTCTGTTAATCCTTTGGCAACCTTAACCTCAAAAACTCCGTTGGATGCATCAGTTACTTCAATTTGCTCATCGCTTCCTCCAGAATTTGCTGTTGCCAATTTAATACTGCTACCTTTACGGTCATATATTTCACAACGAATTTTCCATCCCGTGATATTTTCTCCAAGTGTTCCTTCTAATTCAATTGTGTCACCTTTATTAATTTTATCTAACATAGTTAATCCTTAATAGAATCAAGTTTCATTGATATTTTTGATAAATCCTTAACTCTTAACTTTAAATTTTTTAGGCTTGAGTTCTTTAATTTGATTTTTGTTTGATTTTGAATTTTTAACTTAATTTTATCAATGCTTACTTTTAAATTAAATAATATTTTTTCTTGTAATCTGATTTTTAAAGGAAGAATATATTTTGTGACTTTAGTAACTGTTATATCATCCCCAAAAATAATTTTTCCCAAATATAACATTATAATTCCTTTGACTGATAATCGATTATTTTTCCCTCTGAATCATATGTCATTTGTAATTGATATGTTTTGATTGGATTAATATCATTTTCACAATCAAAAGCCGTTGTATATAACTTCACCAAGGCAGAAGACATTTTAACATTATCACCGATTATAATATATGTAGTGTTAAATAATCTATAATTATGCTGAACTAATCCTTTAATAATTTGTAAATCATCAAACGCACTTTCAATACAAGAATAGTTTTCCATTTTTCCTATTGGAAAATAAACAGTATGATATATTGTTAAAAGCCAATTTCCAACTAGATTTGGAATAAACGATACTCGATATAATCCATTTCCAATTTCAGTAATTGCCACAGAACAAGACGAAGATACTTCTAATAAATTAGGATTATATAGTCGAATTATAAAATCAGACTGAATTAAATCAGTTACTGGAATATTATTACCATTTAAAACCACAAAATTATCATATACAGATAAATTTTTAGTGATAATATTCATAAATTACCTTAGCATGTACAGTCGTCTTTACATAGTGCTTCATCAAATGAAAAAACACCAAGATATGATGCACTAAATGAAAATTGTCTAAACGCATCTAATATTAAGTCAGATTTACTTTTTGATTCTGCTGGTTCAACCGTAAATTCTTTTGTTCTAATCGTTATATTTTGTGGGTCTATTACAATGGCTGTGATAATCGCAATTTGATATGAATCTGTTAGCCCAGGGTCATTACCTTCATATGCTTCAATTGTTAATTCGTCATTACTTAAAACAAAAAGTTTATTAGCATATTGGGCAAAATACGCTAAGGCCCCTTCTATATAATTTTTTAATTCTGTATCACTATATTTATCATAAAAAGAATAAGTTACTGTAATTATATCTCCAACTGTTAAAGCTATTGATATTGATATTTCGTTTGTTGAAGAATTATAAGCCCAACCAGCAGACAATACCACTCCGTTTTTTTTCACTACAATTGTTGAAGATGACACATAATCATCTGGAAGTGTAAATGTATTATCACCTTCATAAACAAAAACCGCAGGACAATTATTATTAGTTCTTAAACCGTCTTTTAAAAGACTACGAATTAATTTTGAAATAAAAATTATTGTATTATAATTTGTCATATTATGTCCTCATTAAGTTTTAACTTGGAGAGGGAGAATTTAATCTCCCTCAAAAACTTAAAGATTACGCACGATTAAATTTCGCAACGCAATAGCTGTTGGTAAGTACAGCACCAAACTCTTCAACACCAGCAATGCCTCTTGCAAATTTATCGACCGTATCGACTGATTTCTGATTACCGCTAACCAAAATCGCTCGTTGTTTTGCAACAATCTGCGTATCAGGAGAGCCAGCAACTAATCCACCATCTAGTTTTCTACGAACAAAATATCCTGGCTTGTTTCTCATAGAATCTGAAACAGCAACTAGATATGCCACATCTGCATCAATAATTACCTTTGCAACACCATTGACACTCACATCTAATGATTCAAGAGCGATATGCTCATCAACGATATCGATAACCTTCACAGGTCGTTGTTTATCTTCTGTATAATCCATAAGGTCAACGTCTTCCGTAACATTAGCACCAGTTACCAAAACCATTTTAGCACCATATTTACGAATAGCCTTTTTCATTTCATATGCTTTTTTATACGTCAAACCATCAGCTCCAGACGCCGGAGTAAACACATTACCCCTCGCTACAGCACCAGCATCAATAAGAACCAACATCGCATAAATTTCATAACGATTTAATTCTTCAATGATATCTTGAGCATACATATCGAGAACATTTGTATCTCCCTTAAGCAAATCTTTCAAACAAATGTAATAATCTTTAGTAACAACATCAATAAAGTCTAATTCAACTTTTGTTGCAGGAGCAACAACCTGATGCGTAACATTACAATTGGATGTAAGAGTTAAAACTTCCTTTGACGGAAGAGTAGGCGTAAAATAATAAGCTTCTTCCATCGGTTCTACAGATGCAATATTGAACAGTTTTTCAATGACATCTGAAACAGGATATTCAGGGTCATAGGTATCGTTCAAAACCTTTGCAATCAATTCTTCTCGGTTAGCAGAAAAAGCGATTTCCTTCATATATTTCTTCGCTTCCGCTACTTCCATTTCTCTCAACTTTTTCATTGTACTTCCTCCTTTAGTAATTTAATGCTTTTATTTTCTTCTTGCTAAAATAACTCTAGAAATAGGATTTGATGTTTTAAACTCTGAAATAGATTCATCATGTCCTGTATCTAAACTTACCTGATTTGCTTGAATCTGTTCTGCACAAACTATTTCTTTTGATTTTTTTAATTCAGCATTGTCTTTTTTCAATTTAGCATTTTCAACTCGTGTTTCATTAAAATAGTCCTCATCAGAAAAATCTTTTGCAAATTCATTCTCTTTTAATTCTTCCTTGATTGTAGCTAATTTATCAGCTCGCTCTTTTTTTGCTTTTATTTCCGCAACTTTCTCATCATTAGCCAAATCTTCATCACTCATATCTTTTGCAAACTCATTCTCATTCAACTCTATTTTATTTTTAATAACCTTTTCGGCTATAATTTTTACATTTTTAATTTCTTCCTCTTTTTGTTCTAAAGAAGCCTGTAACGTAGTGATTTTTGATTCATATTCCGCTTTTATGGCTTCCACAGCTTCCCAAATCCATGTTTCAACAGTGTCTTGGGTTAAAATATGCGTTTCAACATTTCCACTTGGATAAGTGGTTTGAGTTACTACTTGAGAAACAGTTTCGGTTGTGCTTGCATCTGGTGTTGAAACCGTTTTCTGTTGTACAACCTGTACATGCTCACGTACTGTCTCATTTGAAACTTCGGATTCTACAGGAACGACGTTAGCTTCTACAGGAA
>AMWB02049646.1_pt1 | contig 59925 bp, 50 predicted proteins | sample 200311 | NCBI WGS metagenome assembly AMWB02 (sample SAMN02737377, study PRJNA173069) | bioreactor metagenome | biome: anode biofilm in microbial fuel cells | place: USA: California | collected 2010-12-16 | reverse complement strand
TGGCCACAACAGGGTTTTTCAACGGGCTGTTATCCTCCTAAAACCTTCTTGGTTACCGCGATCAGCTGTTCCGGTTTGAACGGCTTGACGATCCAGCCGGTGGCGCCCGCCGCCTTGCCTTCCGCCTTCTTCGAATCCTGGGATTCGGTGGTCAGCATGATGATCGGTATGAATTTGTTGGGCCCGCCGCTTCTGACTCCCTTGATCAGCCCGATGCCGTCCAGATTGGGCATATTGAGGTCGGTGAGCAGCATGTCGACCTTCTGGGCGGCGAGTTTGCTCAGGGCATCCTGCCCATCCACCGCCTCGATGACATCATAGCCGTTCTGCTTGAGGGTAAAGGCCACCATCTGCCGGACGCTGGCCGAATCGTCGGCCGTCATGATCAATTTTCCCATTATTTCCCTTCTCCAAACCAGGTGCAGATATTTCCGTTGTTATGTTTGCAGACGCCGCGAAACCGCGCCCCGCAGGCGTCAAGAAGCTCGATCAGGGCCTTGGGCCGTTCATTTTGATAGCGAAAGCTGCTGCCCGCTGCTGCCGCTGTTTTGCATGCCGAACAAAGAATCTGCAGGGCGGTGATGTCCATTTCGACATCGGCTTCAAACTCCACCGCGACATTGCGGGAGCCGGCCAGCCCTTGCCGGAGACGCTGGGTGAAATCAGCGGCGTTCTCAATGGTCAATCGTTTGCCGCTGTTGATGACGGTCTGGTCGTTTGCTTGACCGGAACTGCTGGTTGTCGGATTTTCCATGCACTTTTCTCCTGGCAGATAAGGCGGTTCGCCGTTAAAACAGATCCACATTGTCGCCGAATTCCGAGTCACCCTTGCCGGGGGTGGCCTCCGGGATCTGCAACTGGCCGCCTGCTGCGGTCGGCTCTTTGCGTTTTCCGGCAATGGCTTCGTGAATGCGCCGTTCACTTTCCATGGTGTAGCGCTCCTCCATGAGACGCAGGTTTTGCTTGAATTCCTCACTGGCCGGTTCCAGCTTGCGGGACTGGTCGACAATGGCGTGCAGGGCGGCCGCCACCTGGTCCGCCGTGGCGCGGCTCCGTTCATGCACATCAATACCCGCCGTCACCATCTCCACTTCCTCGGTGAGCGCATCGACCATGCCGTGCATCCTGGACAGCACGGCAAGCAGCTCGGCGTTCATGCCGCCAAGCATTTCCACAATTTCGGACACCTCTTTTCCCATGCCGCTGATCTTGGCGCCGAGAATGATTTCCGCTTCATCGGTCTTCATGGAGAGACGACCGGTCGCCGCATTGATTTCCGTCAGGGCGGTGGCGATCGAATCGGTTTGATGCACCGTTTCATCGGAGAGCTGCTTGATTTCTTTTGCCAGCACCTCCAGCGCCGCTCCCTCGGCTCCCGTATGAGCCGCCTTTATCTGTGCGTTCAGCGCGATATGGACGGTTGCGTACCCGATGGACTCAATATCGCCGACAAAAACGGTGATTTCACCGATTGTCTCCGCCACTTTCTTCATGGCCGCGGACATGTCCCGATCCGTGTCGGTAAAGGTAGCGAGCAAGGAGGTGACGGTTGCTATGCCGTGGCTGATTCCGTCGAGAAAGGAGGTATCGGAGGCGTCCATCAATCCCATGGCGGCAAGCGTTTCTTCCGCCATGGCTGTTTGCTTGCGGGCGAGTTCGCGCAGATTGCCGACAATGGACGAAACCGCGGTGTGAAACTCCGTTGAAGCGAAATGCAGCTGGGCCTCCTGCAATTCACAGACATTGCCGGCTTCGATGATTAATGACCGGCGTTGATCAGCCGCGCCGGAGCCGTGAACAGCGTCAATATCCGTTGACAGGCCTTCCAGCGCCTCGACGACATGCTCCAGCTGCTGCCGGTTGATGTCGTGAAACTGCATGGAGGAAACAACCTCGCCGATATTGCCGGCAATCTCGCCGGACACGGCGGCAACCCGGGCGCCAAGCCGGGTGAAGCGCTCATTGACTGCTTCGAGCTCTCGCAGGCTTGCCGCCGTATTGGCCAGGGTTGACGACACCTCGGCATCATGGCACGATTCCGTGGACTGGACAAGGGCCATGCTCTCGCTGACCATCGAGGTGAGCAAATGCCGGTGTTTCAGGATGGCTTCGGACTTCTCGTTTATCTGGTGGGAAAGTTTCTCTACATCCATGGCAAGGTTGACAAAGCCGCTTCCCATATCCCCCAGGCGGGCGCTTTCAATCTTAATGGCCACGCCCAGAATGTGCAGGGTCATGTCCATTTTCTGGAATCCTTCCAATGGTTTTGAAATCTGCACCAGCAGATCCTGAAATCGCTGCAGGGTGGTGAAGGTTTCAACACTTCGCGCCCGTGCCCTGGCCAGATAATCCTCCATGTCCCCCATCATCTGGCGCAACCGTTCAAGCAGGGCCTGCATGCGCGGGCCGGAGGCCGCATCCACCAGATGATCGGCCAGCCCGGAAATCTCGCCGGAATGCCGGTGAATCCCCTGCATCTGCTCGCCGATCCGCAGGAATTCGCTTTCAGTGGCACCGGCCAGTTGCCGGAGTTCCGCCATGGCGGAATCGAGTGAGGGCCGCCAGGCGTCAGGGAAATCATGCCGCGTCGGACCTGTCTTTTTGGAAAACTTGTCAAAAAACATGCTTCTCAGGATGTCCCTCTCAGCAAGGGGAATCCTGAAAGATGTGCCGTATCCAGGATTGCCTCCAAATATTTTTTTGTGCCGCTCGGAGATTTCTTCGTTCAGGCGGTTTCATGCGACGTGCTGCCCGGTTTTTCCTTGCAGATTCAAGGCAAGCGCCCAGCCTGCCTGTCAGCAACTTGATTTACTAAACAATATATTAGGCAGATGCCTTGAGGTTAATCAAGCAAATTTATGGCTGCCTGCGCCGAAAGGAAAAAGGGAAAGAAGGCTTTTTTTTTACAGAACTGATTTGAATCTGAATCGAGGGACAGCCGCACTTCAGGTCACCGGGGGGATGATTTTTCGGTATCCGTGTGCCCTTCCACATGAACCGTGACAACAACCTTTTCCATGACCGCAACAACCGGCAGCCGCTCTTCACGCTGACAAAGGCTGCCGGTGGGACAAGCCGCCGCGCAGACGCCGCAGAAAACACAGGCATACGGATCGTATTCCCATAATTCATCCTTGCGCCGCACCGTAATGCATTGCGAAGGGCAGACCTTGGCGCAGATGCCGCAGAGAATGCAAATTTCGGGGTTGTTGGCCAACCTTCCCCTGCTGCCGGCAAACGGATCTCTTTTTTCGAGAGGATAGAGCCTGGTCGCGGGCCGCTTGCAAAGATTCACGATAACGATCGGCGTCATGAAAACCATGGGTTCACCTTTCAGCGCTCGGTGCAACTGACACAGGGATCAATGGAAAGGAGCACCACCGGCACATCGGCCAGTTCCATCCCCGGCAGCATGAAGCTCAGGGCCGGGATATTGGCAAAGGTCGGGGTGCGGATGCGCAACCTTTCCAGAAACTTGGTACCGTTTGCCCTGATATAGTAAAGGCACTCGCCCCGGGGCTGCTCCACCCTGGAAACAATCTCCCCCTCGGGATTGCCCTTGACCTGCACCACGAGCTCTCCCGTGGGCAGTTTATCAAGGGCCTGCCGGATCAGATCAAGCGACTGCAGCACCTCCCGGAAACGGACCTTGCTCCGGCTGTAACAGTCACCGTCTTCTTCCACCACCGGCTGAAAATCAAGCTCGCCATAGGCGGCATAGCCGAGCATGCGCATGTCCTGCCCGATCCCGCTGCCCCGCAGCACAGGCCCGGCACAGCCGAGTTCCATGGCCAGGTCTCCGGTCAGCACCCCCTTGCCCCTGGTCCGCGTCTGCAGGGTGTAATCCGCAAGAATTGTCTTCTCCAGGCGCGCCATCTCCTCGCGTACCCGGCAGAGCTCATCCCTTATCCGGCTGATCTGTCCTGGGTCAAGATCCCGCTTGACCCCGCCGATGACATTGACCGACAAAATGACCCGGTTGCCGGCAGTGGCCTCGTTGATGTCCATGATGCGCTCCCGCACCTTCCAGACCTGCATGAACAGGCTTTCAAAGCCCATGGCATCGGCAAAAAGGCCCAGCCAGAGCAGATGGCTGTGCAGCCGGTGCAGCTCCGACCAGATCACCCGTAAAAAACGGGCCCTGGGCGGGATCTCCACCTTGAGCAAGGACTCAATGGACTGACAGTAAATGAGCGAATGCATCATGGAACAGATGCCGCACACCCGCTCCACCACCTGGATCATCCGGCGGAAATCGCGGATATCGGCCAGCTTCTCAAGCCCCCGGTGCACATAGCCGAAGGCGGGCATGGCGCTGGTGACGATTTCGTCCTCAACCGTGAGATTGAGATGCAGGGGTTCGGGCAGCACCGGATGCTGCGGGCCGAAAGGGATCACGGTTTGTGCCATTTACCCCTCCCTTTCGTCCTGCAGTTTGCGGAGAAAGGGAGGCTCCCCCTTATCCTCCTCAAGATAAAGGGTGCCTTTATAATCCGGCGTTAATCCGGAAAAAGAAAGGCCGAAATGGTCCTGAATTTCATTTTCCACCAGATAGGCGGCAAAAAAAATGGACGAGATGCTGGGCAGCGGCCTTGCGGCGTCGGCCCACAGGCGAAGATGCAGGAGACGGAGCTCCCGGTCGAAATGATAAAGCAGTTCGGCCCGGCCCTCCGTGACTCCGGCGCAGGTCATGGTGACGAATCGATATCCCTGGGCCTTGAGATGTTCGATCCTCATGGCCATGTTTCCCATGCTGATGCTTTCCGCCTCCATCATCACCTGTCCCCCTCTTTCAACCTGTTTTGCAAGGTGTTCAGGGCACGCACCACCCCGTCAATGACGGCTTCCGGTTTCGCCGGACAGCCGGGGACAAAAACATCCACCGGAATCACCTTGTCGACGCCGCCCACCACGTTGGGCGCCTGCCGGAAAATCCCGCCGGACAGCCCGCAGGAGCCGATGGCCACCACCGCTTTCGGCTCGGTCATCTGCTCGTACAAAACGCGTAAAACCTTTTTGTTGCGATAATTGACCGTGCCGGTCACCAGCAGGATATCCGCATGCTTGGGGTTCCCCACGTTCATTGCCCCGAAGCGTTCCACGTCATAAAGCGGAGTCAGGCAGGCCAGGGTTTCAATGTCGCAGCCGTTACAGCTGCCGCAGTCAAAATGAAGCAGCCAGGGCGACTTGGCGCACGCGGCACGAAACAGCTTGGCAAGAAGTGTCATTTCCTTCACCAGGCAAGCAGGCAGAGGTTGAGCAGCGCCATGCCGAGCGCCAGGAAAAGTCCTTTGCCGGTCATCCACCGCCAGGTAAGGCGCGACGAAATGTTATCCAGCAAAAGAACCGTCAGAAACGAAACAGCCGGCAGCAGCAGCATGCCCCATGGTGTTGCCCAGAACAGGGCGCTGAGACCAAGACAAAGGATAACCTCAAGCCAGTGGGCTATTTCAACCCAGGCGAGATGCGAGCCGCTGTATTCGGTGTAAACGCCGCGGACAAGTTCCTGATGGGCATGGTGCGACCCGGCAAGATCAAAGGGGGATTTGTGCATGGTGACGGCCAGGGCAAACAGAAAGGACACATAAAGCAAGGGGACGCGAAAAATGACGGGATCCGCCTGTGAAAAAACCAGCTCGATCCGAAAACCGCCGCATATTTTATAGATGGCCCAGGCCAGGCAAAAAAGCACGGATTCACAGCACAGCATCTGCCACAGGTGCCGCTGGGCGCCGATCTGACTGTAGGGAGAAAGGGAACTCATGGCGCCGAGGACCAGAAATCCCCCTGCGGTCGAGGAAACAAAGATGATAAGCAACAGGTTGGACTGCAGGGCGAAAAGGACCACCGCCGTTGCCGTTGCCCCGAAACTGACCCGGGCGCAGAACGCCTGCCACGGATTGACCAGCACGGCCTTTTTTCCCATCAGCTTTATCACGTCCCAGAACGGCTGGGTCAGGATCGGCCCCTTGCGCGACTGGAGGCGGGCGGTCAGCTTTCTGTCGATTCCGCGCACCAGCCCGCCCAAAAACAGCGCCAGAGCCAGGGATGCCGGGACGATAAAAAGGGGATGACCTGTCAACGCCATAGGTCCCCCGTCAGCATAAAGAAAAGAAGTCCCCCGGCAACAATATTAAGCCAGACGGTGAGGCGCTTTTCGCCAAAAACCGGCAGCAGATAGGAGTTGCCGGCTGCGGCCGTGATGCCTTGTTGCAGCGGACCGGTGAACTGCCCCGGCATTCCGCTGTTCGCCCCGCACAGGTAGGGGGTTGCCGATTTATCCTTCATCGCCTTCCTTGCGGCGCGAAACGACCAGATCGCAACCAGCACGGCGATGGCGCACAAAGAAACAAACGGCATCAATCCCGGCGAACCGGCGGCGATCGCCGGCGGTAATTCATGAAAGTTCAATTGGTCCGCGGGCGCCGCGACCCATGCCGCCAGCCGGGGTGAGGCAAAACCAAGGATAACGGCCGCGGCGCAAAGGCCGGCAAGGCAAAGCAAGGTGAGCCGCGGTTTTTTCTCCGGCATGAAGTCTGCCGGCGCATTGATGCCGAGCAGCGTGCCTGCCAGCCGTACCCAGTAGAGGACGGTAAAGGCGCTGCCCAGGGCAACCGGCACGAAAAAAACCATGCTCTGCGCCCCGGCCTCCAAAACCAGCCATTTGCCGACCAGCATGCCGAAAGGCGGCATGACAAGGGTTATCATGGCCAGCACGGCACACAGCACGGTCAGCGGCATTTGCCGGTAAAGTCCGCGCATCACCTCGATGTCCCGGCTCTGCAGGTGCTGCTCCGCCGCGCCGGTGCAGAGGAAAAGCAGTCCCTTGGAAACCGCATGAAAGACGAGAAGCAGGATGCCGGCCAAAATAGCGGACGGTGTGCCGATCCCGGCACAGGCAAAAATAAGCCCCAGGTTGCTGATGGTGGAATAGGCGAGAATTTTCTTGGCATTCTGCTGCCCCATTGCCAGGACCGCGGCGGCAAAAAAAACAAATCCACCTGCCAGGGTCAAGCCCTCGGCAAGCATGGTTCCGGCAAAGGCCGGGGCGAAACGCAGGACAAGATAGGCCCCCGCCTTGACCATGGTGCTTGAATGAAGCAGGGCGGACACCGGAGTCGGCGCGACCATTGCCCCCAGCAGCCATTTCTGCCAGGGAAGCTGGGCGGACTTGATAAATGCGGCCGGAACCAGCAGGCCGAGGGGCAGCATGGCCGCCCAGCCGTCGGCTGATCCCCTGGCCAGAAGCTGCATGTCGGTTGACGCGGCCTGCCCATAGAAGCCCCAAACGGCAAGCAGCAGCAACAAACCGGCCAGACTGTTCATCCACAGGGCGGTGAGACCATTGGCCACCGCCTCTGCCGTGCCGTCATGGCTGATCAACAGATACGAGCAGAGTGTCGTCAGTTCAAAGAAAAAATAAAAATGGAGCATATTATTGGTTACAACAAGGCCGTTCATGGCGCCGAGAAAAAAAAGCAGAAGGGCAAAAAAGGCGGGCTGTTTTGTGTGCGGGAGCCGGCCGTGTTCTTCGTGGGCCCGCATGTAGGGAACGGCAAAGAAACAGATGATGCCGCCCACCAGACAGACAACCCTGAGCAAAACAAGGGAAAGGGAATCAACATAAAAGGGAGAATGGACGGCTTCCCCCTGCACGACAAAAAAATCAAGAAAGGCAAGGATGCCTGCCTGGCAAACCGACAATGCAATTATCAGCCAATGACGGCGACGGCAGCCCAGGAAAAGAACGACGAGCAGCACGAGAAAATCAGCGGCAAGAATGAACCGGTTGTAAAAGGACGGGAAAGGACGAGCGACGGAGGGAAAAGGTGCCTTGTCAACAAGCAGCGAGCAGAACGCCAGCACCGCCACCGTCCCGCCGACCAGGACCAAGCGAGGAAGGGCTGCGCGGCACAGGAAACAACCAATCCCTCCGACAAAGGGGAAAAAAATGAGAACCAGGAAAAGGGATTCCGCCATATCGTTGCATCCTTTTGCCGGGGGGAAAGAGCGTCAAGGAACAAAACCAGGCCGTCACGCACTCATGTTCTCATAAAGAATCCGACGAAGTCAAATGTAAAATTGCGGCATGGCGACCCGCGATCTCACCCCTGCAACAACTCGGCAAGCAATGCCGGAACAGCGGTGATGCACGCCGCCCCGCTGTTGAGCGCTTGCAAACGATCCGGCAGATCGCCGCTGATCAGCAGGGGCACATCATCGCTCGCCGACAGAGGCGGATACCCGTGGGAACCGTGAATCAGGCCGGTATCCTGGGAAATTCTCCGGCTGCCCGGTTCCAAAAAAAGTTCCAGGGGATCATAGCCGGGCTTGCGATGAATGTCCACCTGCCCGGCGAAATCAGGCTCCCGCTGCCTGTCATCCCACCAGTAATAGGAAAACCATCTGTTTCTGGCGCTCACCGCGACAATGTCGCCGCTGTTGGCGTGATCCACCTGAAATCTTCTTTTCCCTTCCCTTTCCAAGAGAAAATCGATGCCGTCGACCTTTTCCAGCACCTGACGCACTGTTTTTTCATATCCGGGCTTCAGATAAATATGGGCAATCTGGTGGTCAACCATGGCAAAGGCCGGGGTCAATTCAAAATCCACATAGTCACGTCCCTGGATCGACCTGATGGCGAGCAGGCCGTTTTCCCGCAGTATCCGGTTCAAGGCGATATCGCCCCGCACCTTGTTGAAGGCGTATTCAGACACCACGACAAAGACCGTTTCATCCCGCAGGCCAAGGTCATCCACCGCCTGGACGATTCTTCCCACTTCCGCGTCCACCAGCATCAGCTCATCCATGACAACGGGATGGTCCGGTCCAACCTTCTGGCAGCAGTAATCGAGATGGGACAGATAGACAAACATGAGATCAGGCCGGATGCGTTCCAGGGTTCGGACCGCAGCCCCGGCTATCCACCGGCTTGACTCAATGGAGGTCATCGGCCCCCAGTAATGCATGAGATTAAACGGGCCGATATCGGCCGCGAGCTCTTCATAAAAACCCACCGGCTTGGAATAGCACCACTGGACGAGCCCCTCATCGGTATGCATGGGCCGGGGAGTGACGATGCAGCCGCAATCGGCATGGAGGGTATTCTGCATGAAAAGCGCGGCGGTGGTCAGGCCCGGCACCCTTCGGTTGAGGTAATCCCAGATCCTGTCATGCTGAACCAGGCTTGCCGCCTGCTCCCAGAAAGAAACTTCGCATAATTGCCGGTTGTAAAAACCGTTGGCGACGATGCCGTTCTGCCCAGGAAACACCCCTGTGGTCAGCGCCGCCTGCACCGGCAGCGTCAGCGCCGGGAAAACGGTTTTCATCCCGTGCAGCCGGCCCCTGCCCGCAAGGGCCGCCAGATGAGGCAGTTTTTCTGCCACCGCAAAGTGATCGGGACGTAAACCGACGACATCAAGGACAATAACTCTTCTTTTTTTCATCGCATTGTCTCCATCCATGCTACGTAACATAAAAAAAACGGGCTATCAGCAGGGCGGGCAGCAGACAGAAGACAACGGGCAGGCCGGCAACAACCCCCTGCATGCCGGCGGCGTATGCCGCATCAAGAAAGGGGATGGCCAGAATCAGCGACCTGACGGACTGCTGCACACTCGAGGCGGTGTCTTGCCGGATCGCACGGCGCAGCGGCGGCAGAACCAGACCGGCCAGCAAAACCAGATAAATGAATGCATCAGCCTTGACGTCACCCATGGCGACAAGTCCGGCAAACAACAGGAAAACAGCAGCGATGCCGCCCGTCATAAACCATGCCCGTCCACCGGCATTTCCCTCGGTTTCAAGACGGCTGAACATGGTCACCAGAAAAATATAGCAGAAACTGACCAGGGGAAAAAGCAGGGGAAGCGAAACAGCAAGGGCCGGACTCATGCCGAGCAGCAGATTGCCGGCCCGGCAGGCGGCCATGTTGAGCGGCCCAACAATGTCATGCTGCTTGCTCCGGCAATCATACAGGATAACAAGCAGGACAATGGCCAGGGCAAGAGCGAACGAAACAGGCCCGGCCAGATAAGCCCCGCAGAGACCGGCGGCAAACAGAAAAAAAGTCACTATCAGGGCCTCCCGGCCACTCACCTTGCCGGAGGGCAGCGGGCGGGATGGCCTTTCCCGGGCATCCACTTCACGGTCGCAGAAATCATTGAGCACGCAACCGGCTGCATAGATGCCGGAGGTGGCAAGAACAAGAGCGCCGAGTTCAGCAATGTCAACGGCAAAACCCCGGACAATGACGTATCCGGCGACAATATCGGCAACGGCGGTGAAGACATTGGGCAGCCGCATCAGTTGCAGACAGGCCTTGATTTTGCGAAGGGATATCCGACCCATTGTTATTGACTCTGCCGCTGCGTCCGGATGTGTCGCAGATAGTCCAGCGACTTGGCCGCCGCTTCCGCCGGTCTGTCTTCGTATGGATAGAGTTCCACCGTGACAAAACCATCATAGCCGCTTCCGTCGATTTCCCGGAGTACCGACTTGAGATCAATGGCGCCCTCGCCCGGCATGAGATGGTGATGTTTTCTGGAGGAGGCGATATCTTCCAGGTGATAGTGGCCGGTATACTCTTTCAATTGGGCAACAAGCTCCGCCGGGTCTTCACCCGCGCAGTAAAAATGGCCGATATCAAAGTTGAGGCCAAAGACGGCGGGATCAAGCTGCTGGAAAAAATCCAGGAACTGGCTGCTTGTTTCAATGAGCAGATCCGGTTCCGGTTCAATCAGCACCTTGACGCCGGAACGCGCCGCGTCACCGGCAATCTCCATCAACCCCTGCCGGAACAGCTCCAGGGCTGCTTCCGGGGCCATGCCGTCCAGAGGGCCGCCCGGTTCGGTGGAGATGGTGGATGCCCCGATTTCAGCGGCAAGCCTGATACAGTCCCTGGTGTGTTCGATGCGGACAGCGCGCCCTGCTTCATCCGCTTCAATCCAGGAAGGATGCCAGGTGTCGCCCACCGCCCAGAGCATGAAGGCGTTGATATTGGACACCTGCAGCTTGTGCCGCGCCAAGGCAGCGCCTATCAAACGCACATCCTTTGCCGTCATCCGCGGCGGATAGGCATGGGGAATGTCGGCCATGATTTCAATGCCGTCATACCCCAGCCCGGCAATGATGGAAATGGTCTCCACCAGGCTGTAACGGCGGAAGGCGTTGGCGCTGAAGGAAAATTTCACTTTTTTCGCGGCCTAGGCGGGAAGATCGAACTTATTGGAATGCTTGAGAAAATTATAGGGGTTGTCAAAGACAATCTGCTTGATGATCGACTCGGGAAAATCTCCGCTTTTTCGCATGAGCATGGCCACCTTGGGCACGGCCAGGGGATCGGAGTAGCCCCAGTCGGCGGAGCCGTTGACGATCATGCGGTCCGCGCCGTACCGGCCGATGATATTCACCGCCCTTTCAGCGCTCAGCTTGGTGACATAATAGACGGTCATGCCGAGCCAGCATCTGGTTTGCAGGGAAAGCTCGATGGTCTCCTCGGTATTGTGATCAATGACGATGCGTTCCTGGGCCACACCCTCATCTTCAATGATCTCGATGATACGTTCAATGCCCTTCAACTTGTTGTGATGGGGAGAGTGAATGCAGATCGGCATTTTCCGGTCATTGCCCATACGCAGCTGCCGCCGGAAGATTTCCTCCTCCTGCCCGGCAATGAGGTCAAAGCCGATCTCGCCGATGCCGACCACATTCTCCCGGTCGAGAAATTTCTCCATGCTGTCCAGCACATCATGGGCGATTGCGTTGCGGGCTTCCTTGGGATTAAGACTGAGCATGACATAATGACGGATCCCATATTTCTTGGCCCGCGCCGTTTCGGTGGTGATCATGTGCTCCCAGTAATCCTCGAAACAGGCTACCGCACTGCGGTCCAGTCCCGACCAGAAAGAGGGCTCGACGCAGGCCGCGATTCCGGCTACCGCCATGTTGAAATAATCATCAGTGGTTCGCACCATGGTATGGATGTGAGGTTCAATCATGCGCATCATTTTTTCTCCCTGTCCGCCCAGAAGGGAAGGGCCTGAAAAAAGGCAATGGACTGCCGGGCCGCTTCGTCTGGAGCATTGGAATATGTGTAGAGTTCGATAGTTATATAGCCGTTGTACCGCTGTTGCTCAAGGGCTGCGAAAATGGCGGGAAAATCCATATCCCCCTGGCCGGGAACGAGATGATAATGTTTGAGCCGGTGGATGTCTTCCAGATGAATATGAAAAATTTTCTCGCCCAGCAGTGAAATCACCTCGTTGTGGTCTTCACCGATCACATGACTGTGTCCCAGATCGAGATTTGCCCCCAGGAAAGAAGAATCGAAGAGGACCAGAAAGGCAGCGAGTTCCTCGGCGCAGGAGATGAGCAACCCGGGTTCATACTCGATGCCGATGCGAACATCATAGTCCCGGGCAAAAGAGACGACTTCCTTGAGCGAATCGCGGAGCAGCAGAAGGGAGTCTTCCGGCCAGATGCCCGGCAGCATGCAGCCGGAGGTGACACTGACGGTAGGGGCGCCAAACCTGTGGGCCAGCACGATACATCTCTTGGTATAGTCGATTCGCCACTTTCTCGCCACCGGATCCGGATTGGCAAGAGATGGCTCGAACAGGGGCTCCCAGAAGGTCCTGCCGTAGTAGCCCATTGCCGTGTTGGCGTTGATATTGGCGACTGCCAGATTATGCCGGCGCAGCAAGTCGTGCAGTTTTTGCACATCCTCCGGCCCAAAGGAAAACGGGTAGAGATGCGGGATATCGGCCAGCAACTCCACCCCCGCATATCCTGCCGCGGCAATCCCTTCCACCGCCGTGAAAATCGAATGCCGGGTATACGCATTGCTGCTGAATGAAAGTTTCAATTATAACCCTCGATAAATGATTTCCAGCACAATAGCCGCATAGGAGGTGACCAGCACCGGGTCCTTTTCCCACCACCTGCCGTTCTCATTCATCCAGAAACCTTCACCGTTCTGCAGATTGAGCAGCCGCTTCGCCAGATCCCGCCGCCAGTCCACCCTGCTGCCGTCCGCGAGTACCAGCTCTTTTACGCCATACGCAGCCAGGGACTTGGCCATGGTGTGATAATAGTAGTAAAGCCCCTCCGGCCCCATGCCGGGATTTTCATCCAGGCTATAGTTTTTCTGCAGCCAGTCAAAAGCCGCGACCACCCGCGGGTCATCTTTTTGCAGATCCGCGTAAATATAGCTGAGCAGTCCGGCGTAACTGATGCTGCCGTAGGAACGCAGGGCCTTGCGGCCGTCGGCCAGCACCATCTCTCCGGCCTTGCTGTCTCCGGGAAAATAGATAAATCCACCCTTGTTCTGCGGATCATCGCTGGCCCATGGCTGGTCGTTAACGCCCGGCAGATTCTGGCAGCGTTCAATAAATCTGGTCGCAGCCTGCCAGTTGAGTTCCTTGGCCTGATCGGCCTCTTTGCCGTCCTGGACGAGATTGCGGCTGTAATAAATGGACTCCAGGGCAAACATGGTGTTGGACATGTCCGAATGCTGATATTTCCCGCCATAGCCTATGCCGCCGTCAAGCGGATTGTCCGCTTCCCCTTTCTTGTCAAAATCATCCTGCAATCCAACTTCGAAATTTCTGGCGTTTCTGATAACCGCCTCATATGCCGGATTGGCGGCGGTGAGCAAAGCCATCATGGAAACCGAGGTGTTATAATTGGCCATATCCCGCACATAAATTCCGCCGTCCGGTTTCACGCATTGCAGCAGATACCGATACCCCTTCTGGACAAATTCCGGTGGTTTTGACCTCATCCGACCGCTTGGTTCGCCCATGTAGGCCGTCAGCACAAGCGCGGTGAGGGCGGGATGATCCGGCTGGGACCAGTAGCCGCCGGGGTTCTGATTTTTCTCCAGCCAGCCGAGGCCGCGTTCTATGGCATGCTGCACCTCATTTTTCAAAGAAAGGTCCGTTGCCGGAGCGGGATCTCCAGCTCCCAGCACCGCGCCCTGCGCCGCTTGCACATACAAAAGCAGGAAAAGCACCGCAGCCGGGGAAATCAGCCAATTCATTCTCTTTTTCATTCCGTCATCCTGCCGTCATTTAATTTTTTCGATAACAACAGTCACCTTTGTTCCCACCGGTGGAACTGCTGCGCTGTCAACATGCCAGATATCATCACTGGCTCCTTCGGTCAACTGATGATCGATAAGGGCGACCGGGTCATGAAAGAGGGCGACGATTGACTTTTCCGACTGGGCCATGAAAACTCCGTTCATGACGGTGGAGCCGGTAAAAACCCATGGCATTGTGCCGGCCGGCTGGACGCCCCCGGCGATCCACTGTTCCACCGGCACTTTTTTTTCCGCTCCCTTGTCCTGCCGGCTCACCAGGATTGCGACCCGGTCACCTTCCGGCATTGCCGCCTGTCCCTGTTCACCCAGCGGCTTCATCGATCCTTCAACCCCCAGGAGCAGCAAGGAAATCTGCAGGGCATAGGGAGAGATGGCGGTGCGCAGCAGGCTTTCATGCACCTTGCCGGAATTGCCGACAAGGACATACTCCAGCAACCCCTTGTCCATGTTAACCTCGGCCGGGAATTCAATCCGGTTCTCATTCTTGATGATCCGAATGCCGCCCATCTCATAGACACCGGGGGAAACCATCTTTACCGGTGGAGGAGGGGCCATGGCGTCATCCACCGGGGGGGGCGGCGGGGCCGGCGACACCAGCGCCGGTTGTCCGAACGAGGTGCCGGCACCGCACAGCACTACCAGCGACAACATGACAAAATAATTCAATATTTTTCTTTTCACCGTTCCTACCTCCTCTCTTCTCATAAGGTTGATGAAATCGTAAAAAGTCTTTTTTTTACCACTGAGAGCGCAAAGGGCACAGAGAAAATATTTTGAATTACAGTCAGTTATCTCCGCGTGCTCCGTGCTCTCTGTGGTTGATTTTTAGTTTTTACGAGACCATCAAGGTTGTATCCGCTCAGCGGTTTTTCTTTTTTGCCGCATAGTCGAGCAGCATCTCATACTGGGCCGCATGCCGGTATTCGTTTACCCCCAGCGGGGACTTGAAAAAACCGGCGAGCTGAGGCATCAGCCCGCCTTCGCCATGGCGATGCGCCAGCTCCGCCAGTCGCGCCAGATCAAGTACCAGGGGAGCGGCCAGGATGGAATCAAAACCCTGCCAGGTGAACTGCAGCGACATTTTCGCGCCGAGAAAACCCTGGAAATGAATGAAATCCCAGGCGGTTTTCTGATCCCCCAAGGACGGAACATAATGGATGTGTACCTTGGAGTGCGCCTCGTAGCCAAGGATTTTCTGCAGCACCTGATCCTTTGATTTCAGTTTTGACTGACAGTTCTTAGGGTCGTTCAGCACCTTGCCGTCCATGTTGCCCAGCATATTGACCCCTTCCCAGCTCAAAATCCGCAGATTACGGGAAAGAAACAAAGGGGCCAGGGCCGATTTCACCAGGGTCTCGCCGGTCTTGCCGTCATTGCCCATGACCGGCACCCCCTTCTGCTCCGCCATCCGGATCAAGGCGGGGATAAGCGCGCCGTTGGAAGGAGTGAAATTGATATACGGGCAGCCTTCCATGATAGCGGCGCAGGCATACAGGGTGCTGGCCTGCGCCGCATCGCCGTCATTTGCCGCGATCCGTTCGAAAAACATATCCACGTCGTGGTGACAGGGCGCCAGGGGCAGAACAGGCTCGGTGGAGGCAATGTTTATCACCACCACCGAGTCAAGCCCGTGTTTTCTCCTGAAAGCGCTGAGCTGCCGCCGAACCTCTTCCAGCTCCTCGGCTACTGTTTTCCCGCCGTTGACAGTCGTATCAGCCAGCTCTTGAATCATGTCGCCGCAGTTGCGGCAGGTGCCCGGACTGATATCGGCTTCCACCTCATCCAGATCCCCGGCAATGCGGTCGAAAAGTCCCCGGTCGGCTGATATGTCTTCCCGCATGGCCCGCCAAGCTGTTTCCCGCAGTGATTCCTTCCGGATATCGCAGCCGCCGAAGACGAAATCATCCATGAGCGGTAAATCAAGACTCGCAAAGGCGGGGGCCGCGGTCACCATGCCGGAGTCCGGGGACAGTCCTTTGCGCAGCAGGAAAACGCCGACCATCACCGTTGCCGCGATTGAACCGCGCGCCCCGATCAGCCAGAGTCCAACCTTTTTCTTTTGCCGTGCATCCGTTGCCATTATCTGTTTCCTGCTCCTCCGCCCAAGAGGGCTTTCGCGAAAAAGGAATTATAATCCTTTATCATCAGTGTGAACCATGGGGTAAACGAATCAGGCGATCTCTTCATATCAGCGGACAGAGCCTGAATTGTCCGCCAACGCCAGTCCTCCACCTCGGCCGGGTCCGGCACGGGGTCGTTGTCATGAAAACCGATAAAAACATGATTGAACTCATGCTCTATCATATTATTTTCCAACTGCAATTCATAACAAAAACTGAACACCTCAGCCACATCACAGACAAAACCCATCTCCTCGGCCAGGCGGCGGCGCGCGGCACGGGAGAGCGCCTCGCCGGGCCGGGGGTGACTGCAGCAGGTGTTGCTCCACAGGCCGGGTGTATGATATTTATTTTTGTTTCTCCGCTGGACCAGCAATTCCCCCAGGGAGTTGAAGACAAAGATGGAAAAGGCCCGATGCAGGACGCCATTGACATGGGCCGACATTTTCTCTTCGCAGCCGAGTTCCTTTCCGGCTCGATCAACCAGAACCACCAGTTCTTTCATTGCGGCATTGAGGGTGTGGGAAAATGATGGCGGGCCAGACCACCGGGGGAGGGTGGTCTGGTCAGATCATCATATGTGGAAAAATGAGGGAAAGAAAAATAACGATATGCGGGGGACATATCAAAATACTGACACAGCAAGAATGCTGCCGGGAAAGAAAAAAAAGAAAGCACTGCTGAAAAACCCCCAACTAGATGATTTTACGAAAAAATTTCCGAAGAAAACCTCTTTCTCTTCCTTGTCCGAGCGCAGCATCTGTACAAATTATTCTCAGTATTGTCGTTTTTTTGTACAGCCGCACCGATCCCCCGGCAAAAAAAACCGCTTATTTCCAAAAAGACAGACATGGATTCCAGAAAAAAAACGGACACACAAAGGGCTACCGCAGTTGCAGGTAAATCGGCCGGATTTGCCCGTCGCGCAGCCTGGTAATACGGATAACCGAGACATCGCCGCCAGGCGGCACGGAGAGACTCCGGGCAAGATCGGCGGCAGAACCAACCGGATTCCCATTGACATACGTCACCTGATCACCTTCCTGCAAGCCGATCTCGGTCAACGGAGAAGTGGCGGAAAGCCTGGTGACCCTGATTCCCCCCGGCTGCCCCTCATTTACCGGCAGTGGCTCATTGCCCACTGAAGATGGGTCGCCGTCGATTACTTCCAAGGGGCCAACCGGTTCTGCGTCAAAATCAAGAAGAATTTTTTCGCTGTCGGCAAAAACAGCGGCAACGTCCTCTTTCCTATATTGCTTCAAATGCTCCTCCACCGACGGTTGGTTTTTTTCCACCATGGGCACAAGACGAGGCTGGCCGTTCATGTTGGTCACAGTGGGCCGTTGCGGATTTCTATTGATGACCCACAGGGTGTCGGGAACAGAGCGCCCCTGACTGTTCTTGCGATAGAGCACGGCATAGTTCCAGTTGCCTAGGATTTTCTCCAGAGCCTCCGGCAAGGAAACGGATTTCAGATGACAGGAGACCAGCTCCGTTTCCTGATCGGCGAAGCGCAGGGTGAGCCCCGATTTCTTGGCCATCGCCGTGATAATGTCCCGCAGGGGCACATTATCCGCCGCAATATCCAGCAGGGAATCATGCATTGCAAGGGTAAATGTCGGTGGCGGTTCGCCTGTTGGTCCAGGAGAGGGAAAAACCATCAGAAAAACCAGGGCAAGTACAGCGGGCACCCAGGCCGACCGACAACGCACGAACAACAGAAACAATGATTTATTCTTTGTCATTGGCAGCAGAGGAGAAAGATTTTTTTCACAGCGCACAAAAAGCCACAAGCCGCAACCGGGAAGGTTGTCGGCTTGTGGCAGGTTACTTCGCAACATTACTGTCGCGGGCTACTATCTTGCGGTTGGCACAACACGGACAGCCTTGGAGCCGCAGCCGTTGCTGTCAACGACCCGGTACCAGTAAGCGGTGCCGATCGTCACCGGACTATCCAGATAGGTGGCATAGTCCGTGACGAGGTCATCCTTTATCAGGCTGAAACCGGAGTTGGGGCCGGTTGTGCTGCGATAAACATCATAACTGGCGGCCCCGGTATCGGCCCATACCAACTGAACCTTATTCAGCTTGGCCCTGGCGGTGAGGGTGCAGAGGCAATCGTCGGAAACGGCGACAGTGCCGAAGTCGGTATCAGTCAGATTGGGCTCGCCGCTGCCGGGGAAGGAAAGCCAGGTATTGTCGGCCACTTGCAAGCCGACATCGTGGTTTCCGGCGGCAGCGAAGTACGTCCCCGGCGCGACGGTCACCATTTCACCGGACTCATCGTCAAATCCGGTGAGCGGCGGGGTCAGATCCCACTCCCAGGCGGTAATGGTGTCAGGCGGACAGGTGGTGCATCCCGCCTCCCATTCTCCCTCATTCGGGTCAATGGAGGCCGAACCGTCCAAGGTGAGGGTATCACCGACGCACAGGGAAACCATGTATGGGCCGCCGGCCTCCGCAGTGGGAGGATGCGGCGGATTGGTGATCTCGACGTTCTGTTTGACCGTGGCGGTGAGCGCCGGGTCGTTGTCATCGGTGACCCGCAGCGTCACCGGGAAGGTGCAGGGCGGCGTATCACAGGTGAAGACATTGGTTTCAATGTCGGGCATCGTGGTTTCCGCGTCGTAGTCGCCGTCGTTGTCCCAATCCCACTCGAACTTGGTCAGGTTGGCAATGGTCTTGCCCGGCTCCGAATGGCCGGAGCAGGTTGGATCAAAGCTCACCGTGTCGCCGGAATAGGTCGATTTGGGATTGTAGTCAAAGCAGGCAATGGGCGACGAAGCGAACAGCGACGGCTTGAGGGTGATGATCATCCAGGCGGTGGTCAACGGCGGATTGGTCAGATTGCCGCTTGCCCATTGCCCATCCGCGGACTGAATCTCCAGGATGCGCTGCGCCAGGCCCTTCTCACAGTTGGCCTCGGTGGTGCAGTCAGTAGTGGTGGGATCGCCATAGTACCAGTCAAAGGAGGCACCGGAGGTTTTCACGAGCTGGGTGGTGGGGTCGGGCAACGCAAGCCGCATGGCCTTGGCAAAGGAATACCAGCCATAGGTTCGCGATCCTCCCCAGGATGACCCGAGATGGGTAAAGGAACGCCACCGGTCGGCAATATACTTCTCGGCCTTGTCCCATTTAAGATCAGTGGTGGTCTGTCCATCGAAGATCATCTGCACCATGCCGGAGGTCGTGGTCTGCTCACAGGAGTCGCCGGCGCAGCCGCCCACGCCGTTATAACTGAAATAATTATACGAGCAGGCAGTCACTGCCGCGGATGGCCCGCTGCAGCCCATGCTGTAGGCCAGCCAGTTGGCATTGTATGTCTTTACCCACGACGGGACGACCACGTTCCAGGGAGCCTGCTGAGCCGGCAGCATGCCGATCGCGCCCCACTGGCTGGCCGAGTTGTCTCCAGGGGAACCATAATTCCAGTTGTACCACCAGGAACCACAGATACCGCCATTGCAGGTGCCGTAGTCATTTTGCCCCCAGGCATGCATGTCGGCCATGTCCTGCAAGAGTTCGCCGTAGGTCCAGTTGCGGACAACGGTGGCATCGGTCCGGGTGAAATCCCGTCCGGTCAGGTCAGAGGGACTGACTCCGGAGGCGATAATGGCGTCCATGATCTGGCCGCTTTGATAGGGAATGTGGTTACCGTTCCAATCATAGACATCTATTCCGTAGCTATTGGGAGCAGCTTGGCCCGCCTCGGGGTTGTCGGTTACACTGCCATGCGTGACCGGGCTGATTGCATTGGCTCGAAGCGCCGGCCAATACGTATAATACATATACCCTTTCACCAGATAATTCATGCCCTGCTGCACGGCCTCGACATAGGGATCCTCATTCACATTCCCCTTGATCTTGTGGCCGTTGATGCCAAAGGCATGGACCGCCGAGGCGGTCGGTGTCACCAGGGTAGAGACGTAGCTTGTTTGCAGCCAGGTCATGTGCGGAGAACCGTCATAGGTATGGGGATAGCTGGCATATGTATGATTGCCCCCCTGCTGGTACAGCCACCACAGCCCGTTATCAATGGCGATATTGACCCTGGTGTCCAAGTTGTTGTCCTCGATCTTGACCAGGTAGGTGTCTTCCACATAGTTGGTCATGGCGGAGCTGGTGGCATCCACCTGGAGTTTCGCGGTGAACGGGGTGCCGGTGGCGGCGGTGTAGGCTTTATCAATGGCGACCTTGTAGCGCGTGCTGCCGGAAAGACTGCTCACGGCTGAAGTCGTGCCATCGCCATAGACCCAGCGATACCAGATCGTCCCGGTATTATCCGTAGTGATGACCGCCTTGAGCCTGGTGTTTTGGCCGCTGATAGCGGTGTGATACTTGGCGGGGTCGCCCTGCCAAGTAATGCAGCGGACTTTATCAACCGCCGCCGAGGCCAGAGATGCCGAAAGCAACAGCCCGGCCCCGGTCAGGGCCGCAATGGTATATAATTTTCTATTCTTCATTTTTCCCCCTTTATCGTATTGTTTTCACTTCCCCACTTCTGGTTTCAGTATCCCGCCGGCCGCTGCCGGCGCCGCTTTCCCCCGAAAACGGCTTCGCCGCCCAGCCGCTTTTCCCCTTTTATGCCTTTTTCATCCTTCTTCTTCGAGCGCCATACAGACCCGCCAGACCGGTACCGAAGAGCAGCATGGTGGCAGGCTCGGGCACAGGATTGCCGCCCCCGATATCCAGGGAACTGGTAAAATAGATCACACGATCATTGTCATAATCCATGTGGCTCAGGAAAAAGCCCGTTGGCGTATTAGCAGCACCAGCGGCATCAAGGGCGAACTCAAAAAGCTTCAGGGTGATTGTTGCCGTCTCGTCGGCGAGGAGGGTAAAATCCCAGCCCATGGCAAAGGAGACGTCACCATCGACCGCACCATTGTCATTATCCAGCCCGGTGCCATCGACGACATGCCCGTAAATATCGCCAAACCACGGATCATCGATTTCCCAGGATTGGCCTGTTTTCAAAGCGGATTCGTTATTGACCGCGCCATATTCATTAAAGAAAGTATCGCCGTCTTCATTGATCTCATAATCAAAAAAGGCGAGAAAGGTGTGATTACCGTCACCACTTGTCGTCCACGTGAGAGTGCCCAAGCCTTCGGGATTGAGAGCACCTGAGGTCGGCATGCTGTCACCGGTTGGATCGCCAAAGTCGTCTAATCCCCTCGTCATTGTCCCGTCGACATTGAACGCCCAGTCCCACAATTCAATGGCTGCCAAGGCCGGTGAGGCGCTCAGCCCCAGGGCCAGGGCCGCCGCCAGAATCCCCACTTTGTGTTTTTTCATTTTTTTCTCCTTTTTTTGTCGTGTGTTGTTCTTTTCACCGCTGGAAAAAACAGATTATTGGGTATTATTATGCAAATTTCGCGCCCCACCCAAACAGGAAAGCACAATCCCGGCGTCTCCTGCCGTCCCCTGGTGTCTTATCTTTTTTTCATTTATGATTTCAACATATTATACGTTGCCCCCGGAAAGGAAAGAAGAGAAGGGAAGGAAGGAAAACGCTTCCAATAAGACAAAAAAGGGCCTGAAAATTCGGGATAGCGGTTCGGTTTCCCGGAAAGCGGAATTTCATCGCAAACACCTGCCGGCCCGCAACACCTTTCAGCGGTTTTCCGGCAGCTCCTCCTTTTTGTCGTTGTTCACATCATAGCCGTCCAGGGAAAGTCCGGCGGGATTGAATTCCTCCCGACCGGCGGCGTATCCTTCCTGCCGTTTTTTACCCCGAGCCTCTCGCGCGGCCAGCTCAAGGTGCTTCTTGAGCGCCGGGTTGTCCGGATCGAGACGAACGGCCTGCCTGAATTCCGCCTCGGCGAGTCCGTAGGATTTGCGCTTGAAATAAACCCAGCCCAGGGTGTCAAGGATATTGGCGTCGCCGGGAAGCTGTTCCTTGGCAAGGATTGCCAGCCGGAGCGCTTCGTCGAGATCCGGGTTGTTCTCATCCGTCATGAGCATGGCCAGGTTGTTTGCCGCGGTCGGCTGATTGGGCGAGAGCGCAAGTATCTTCTGATACATCACCTTGGCCTCCTGCCGATTGTTTTGCAGGGCATGGAGGTTGGCCAGGCCCATCAGGGCCGGGATATGATCGGGTTTTACGGCAAGAATGGCCTGAAATTCCGTTGCGGCCAAATCCGGCTTACCTGCTTTGACCAGGACATCCGCCAGGAAAACAGCGGGTTCGATACTCTGCGGCGCCTTCTCTCGGGCCAGGCGGAATGCCTCCTCGGCCCCGCGTAAATCCTTTTCATTCAGGAGAAACGTGCCGAGCAGAAGAAGGTGGCCCACGGCATCCGGGACCAGGGCAATCTGTTGCCGGATCCGCGCCGCCGCCTCTTTCTTCTTGCCCTGGCTTGCATAAATCCGGGCCACGGCCTGCAGATCCCGAGTGGAATCCGGGGCAAGGGACAGGACTTTTTCAAACAAAGCGATGGACTTGTCCTTTTCGCCCATGGACATCCGGGTCTGCCCCAGCAGACGAAGGACCTCGACATTTTCTTTCGCACCTTCCAGGAATTTTTCAAACACAACGGCGGCCTTGTCATATTCCTTGGCACCCATCAGACTCTGACCGTATATGATCGCGGCGCGGGCATTACCGGGATCGAGCTTGCCCGCCGTGATCGCCTCCCCGGCCGCGCCGGCGAAATCCCCTTTGTTCAAGAGATGCTGCGCCAGGACGGCATGGCTTTTCCCATCCTTGGGGTTACACTTGACCGCCTGCATCGCCGCCTGATAGGAAAGCTCCATCCTGCCTTCATTCAGCAGGGCCAGGGCCTGAAGATAATAGGCATCTCCCCAGTCAGGCTGCTGCTTGATTAATTCATTGATTCCGGCAAGGGCTTCGGTATTTTTCCCCTCATGCAGCAGGATCTTTGCCCGGATAAGATTCCCCAGGGAATGCCTGCCGTTTTCGGCAAGGATGATTTCCACTTCGGCCGCGGCGGCGTCGTAACGGCGCATTTCATAGTAGAGGTTTGCCAGGGCGGCCCGGATGGAAAGCGGCTCTTTTGTCTGGGCCAGCGCGTCGCGCAGGGTTTTTTCCGCCAGATCGCCCTGTTTGTTCTGCAAATAAATATCAGCCAGCAGAAGAGAGAGTTTGTTTTCACCCGGCTGGAGCGTGAGCGCCTGCTTGACGTTTTCCGCCGCCTGCTCCCGCTTGCCGAGTCTCATGTGCAGCGAGGCCAGGCCGAGAAGCGGCTCCGCCCGGTCGGGATAGCGGGCGGTCAGCTGGTCAAGATAGGTCCGGGCATCATCCGTCTTTCCCTGATTCAGGTAAAGCGAAACCAGAAACTGGTGGTTGATGAAATTATCCGGCTGCAGGCTGATTGCCTGCTTGATTGCTTTTTCTGACTCCGCAAACTTTTTCCGGATGGCGAGAAGTTTTGCCTTGTTGGCAAAAGCAAGCTCGCTTGCCGGATTTGTTGCCATGATCCCGTCTATTATTTCTTCCGCCGGGCCGGGGCGCCCTTCCTGCAATTCAATTTCCGCCAGCAGCAGCCGCGCCGCGACGTTTTCCGGCTCTCTATCCAGGATTTTTCGGACATAAAGCCCGGCATCTTCGGATCTTTTCCCCTCAAGAAGTATCCGGGCGACGTGCAGGTGCGCGTCGATGTTGTCCGGCGCCAGGGAGCACGCTCTCTTCAGTTCCTCAAATGCCTCCCGGATGTTCTTGTCCTTCAGATAGGCCAGCCCCAGCTGATAGCGGGCATCCGCATATTTGGGATCAAGCTGGACGGCATTGCGAAATTCGATGATCGCCTCCTTGATTTTGTCGTCATGGAGAAAGGTGATGCCTTTTTCATAAAATTCTTTCTTCTTTTTTTCATCCGTGGCGCATGCGACGAAAAAAAACAGACACAAAACGACGCAGATAATTTTGAGGCAATACGATGAAGTTTTCATGGAGCTTACATTCTCCTGTTGCAGAGTTGAAAAAGAATTGCAGTCTTCACAGCCCGTAATCGCTTATTTTTTTCCGCAAGGTCGACCGGTGAATGCCGAGCAATTGCGCGGCATGCACCTGATTGCCGTTGCAGGCCCGCAAGGCCTCGGCAATGATCGTCTTTTCCACGATACCGACCACATGCTCCATAAGCAGCGAGGGTTTGTCATCCGCCTGCCGCAATGCCCGGAAAAGCTCTCGTGCGGCAGCGGCAAGAGGGGAGGAAGAAATCCGGCCGGAGGGTTCCGCCCGGCCGGAGAGCTCAAAGAGTTCGGGAATGAGAATATCATCACGGGAAAGCACCATGGCACGCCTGATCCGGTTTTCCAGCTCCCGCACATTACCGGGCCAGGAGTATTCCTGAAAAGCCCGCATGGCGGGAGCGGCCACGCCGCAGACCGTGCGGTTCTGTTCCCGGTTGCAGCGACTGATGAAATGATCGACCAGAAGCGGGATGTCCTCTCGTCGCTCCCGCAGGGCAGGTATGGTGATGTGTACCAGATAGAGCCGGTAAAAAAGATCCTGACGGAAACGGCCGGCAAGCATCTCGGCATGGAGATCCTTGTTGGTGGCGGCAATGATCCGGGCCTGAACCGAGACCTGAGTGTTGCCCCCTACCCTTTCAAAACTTTTCTCCTGCAGCACCCGCAGCAGTTTCACCTGCAGCGAGGGCTGCAGCTCGCCGATTTCGTCCAGAAAGAGAGTGCCGCGGCCGGCGGCCTCGAACTTTCCCATCTTTCTCGCCGTTGCCCCGGTGAAAGCGCCCTGCTCGTAACCGAACATCTCCGGTTCCAGCAGATTCTCCGGCACCGCGCCGCAGTTGACCGCCACAAAAGGCTCCAGCCGGCGGCTGCTGTTGTCGTGGATGGCTCGGGCCACCAGCTCCTTGCCTACTCCGCTTTCGCCGGTGACCAGCACCGTGACATCCTGGGTGGTGAGCAGGCCGATCATCTTGTAAATCTCCTGCATGGCCGGGCTCCGCCCCACCATCCGGTCCAGGGAAAGGGCGGGCAGCGGCGGGTCGTCGCCGAGCGCGGCCAGTGATTTCCTGCCGGCCAGGATCTGGTGAATAATTTCCCTGACCCTGGCCAGATCAAAGGGCTTGGTCAGATACTCATAAGCGCCGAGCTGCATGGCCCTGATGGTTACCTCCATGGTGCCGAAGGCGGTCATGAAGATCACGGCGGCCGTGGGGAGCAGATGCCTGATTTCCGGGAGAAGCGCGAGGCCGTCCCGAGTCGACAGGCGATAATCAAGGAAGATGATCTCCGGCCTGTGAACCCTGATCAGCTCCAGCGCCGACTCCCCGTCCTCCGCCAGCAGGGCGGTGTGTCCTTCGTCCTTGAGAAACTCGGTAAATGCCAGGCGGATCATCTGTTCATCGTCAACCACCAGAATTTTACTCATCACTCCTCTTCTCCTCGGGCAGAAAGATGGTGGCCATAACCCCGCCTTCGGCGCGGTTGGCCAGATGCAGAGTGCCGCCGTGTTTCTCAACGATTTTACGGCTGGTGGAAAGCCCCAGACCCAGGCCCTCGGGCTTGGTCGAGTAAAAAGGCCTGAAACAGATATCGCTGTCGCCGCCCCGTATCCCCGAGCCGGTGTCGGCAACGGTGACGGCAACGCCGCCGGCAACAGGGGCTGAGGCAATCTCGATTCTGCCGCCTTTCGGCATGGCCTCCCTGCTGTTGATGATCAGATTCCAGAAAACCTGCTTCATTTTTTCCGGGTCATAGCGCAGTTCGGGCAACGATTGCGACAAACGGCTTTCGACATGAATATTGGCGGATTGCAGCGCCGGCGCGGCAAGGGCCAGCAGCTCGGTGAGCTGCTCGTTGATATTGCCGCGCGTCACCCGCAGTTCGCCGGGCCGCGCCCGTTCAACAATCTGCTCAATGATGCGCTCCAGCCGCTCAATTTCCTGAAGCAGCGAAGCGGCCATGGACTGATTACTTTCCTGGCCCTGAAGTCGATTATGCAGCACCTGGACAAACATCTTGATGCTGGTCAATGGGTTTCTGATTTCATGGGCCAGGCCCGCGGCCATTTGCCCGGCGGTGGACATTTTTTCCGACTCGACCAGTCGCTTTTCATATCCCTGCAACTGATCCAGCATGGAGTTGAAAGAATGCGCCAGCATACCGATCTCATCACTGCCCCGCACCAGCGCCCGCTGGCTGAAATCGTTGTCCGCGATCCTGCTCGTCACCCGCGCCAGTTCCTCCACCGGCAGGGTGATCGTTCTGACGATGAGATAACCGAGCAAAGTCAACCCAAGAATACCGGACAGGGCAAGCCAGCCGGTGGTGGCAAATATCCTGTTCTGCAGCTGATCCGATTCCCCGGCCGGTTTCCAGAGACAAAGAAAGGCCTGTCCGCGTCCGGGCAAGGTCAGTGACTGAATGACCGCCTGATAGCGAACGCCATGGAATTGGATGATCGGCTCGTTCGTGTCCTCGGCGCGGAAGCCTTTCTGCTTGATCTCCGCCGTCACATCACTGCGGGTAAAGCCCGGAAGAGTGCAATGCAATATTCTTCCCTGTCCGTCAAAAAGAATGATTTCGGCATTGATCACATCCTTCATCTGCAGAAGAATATGGGGATTCAGCACATAACTTGATTGGGAGATCACTCGGGCAACCCGGACCATCTGCATCCTGAGGTCATCCTGGAGATAGCGACCGATCAGATAGGAGGAGAGGAGCCAGAAAATGACCGCGGCAACAGCAAACAATACGGCAAATGGGAAAATAATCCGGACAAGAATTCGTTTTGAGCGTTTCCCGTAAACATGATGACTCACTCACGTGGCTCCATTTCCGATGAAAGTTGAAAGGAACTTCAACCTATCAAAACAGGAGGGTTTAGTCAACATGGCGGGATGCGGACGGGATATTTTCAAGCCGCGGCAGGAACTTGAGGAAAAAAGGCCAGATCAGCAGGGGCAAAAGAATCGCGGCCGCCATGCCCAATACCGGAACAGCCCGGGATTGACAGCCGATCCAGACAAAGAGCATGCAGGTCGGCACCGTGCCGAGCAACAGGGAAAGCAGAAACCTCCCCCATCCCATGCAGGCAAGCCCGGCAAGAATCGTCATCACCTCAGGCAAAATCGGCAGGATACGGCTGCCGATAATTGCGATCCCGCCCCATTGGTCAAAAAACCGCTGAAAACGATGCAGTTCTTCCTCTGATGCCAATCCGCGTATTGCCCTTCTGCCGGCAAAACGGGCCAGGGCATACCCCGTGACACCGGCTCCGGCGGACCCGGCAATGCTGAACAGAACACCGGCCCAGAAGCCGTAAACATTCCCCAGGGCGGCCATGATGCCGGTGGCGGGCACAGGCAGGACAAGATCGCTTAGCAACAGGGCAATCCCCACCAGCCATCCCCAGGCCTTCATTGAGGCAAACCATTCCCGGCACGCCTCCGGGCTGAAAAGGCGTTCAAAGTCTGCTCCGAACAGGGCAAACTCCAAGGCAAAGACAGCAGCCGGCAGCAGCATGATTACAAAAATCTTGGCAAAAAGCTTCATCGTCTCCCCGATGCCCGCGGCGGAATTTCCTTCAGCAAAAATAGCGACAAAAAATCACCTGTACAGCGGCGGCAAAAAGCCCTTTTCCTGTGCCGCCTTTTTTCTTTCATTCCGTATTTTTTCAAATTTAACCAGCAGTTTTTCCCCCTGCCACCTGGCCTCCTTTTCCCCTTTACCGTACAAAATCGCGTCAATTTCATACAGCAAGGAATCAAGCGTTTCATCGCGGACAAGCTGCCTGATATCAGCCGGGGCAAAGATTTTCTCCCCCGGCCAATAGGCCTGCGCCCAGACAATGGCCGCATTTCGTGCGGCAAGAGGATCATTTTGCCTACAGGCGGCGCGCAACATTGTGAATGCGCCGCTTTCTTTAACTTTCCGCGCCTCATTTTCCCCCCGGGGCATTTCCTTGGCCAATGCCGTCAGCTGCTGCCGTGCACGAAAAAACAAAAGCAGGGTCACGAGCCACAGAATTCCAAGCAGCCCGGCGGCAAAAAGCCAGACGTTCTTCTCCTCTTTACGATCAGCATGCGGGGCGGATGCGGATTCCGCCGCTGATTGCGCATGAACTTCCGGCGCGGGGCCCATGGCAACCTGAGAAACATTCTCCGGAGCACCCGTAATGTTCAATTCTTTTTCATTGATGACGGCATATTCCACCCCGGCTGTTTTTTTATTCCACCACGGAATACGTATCGCCGGCAGATGAAAAGTCCCTGATTTTGTCGGGATTAAGACAATGGATTCCCGGCGGACGCCCACAATCCCTTTCCCGGTAATCTTATTTTCCATAACGGCCTCACCCTGATACAGCTTGAGGCCGTCAATCTCCTTTATCTGAATCGGCGGCAACCGGCTCCCCGGCAAACCTTCAGCCGTCATTTCCATTGTTATGGTCGTTGCGTCGCCGACTTTCAAGTCACGCGGCCCCTGACTCCATTTATCGACAACGGTCAATCCCCCGACCGGCAGCCAGGCAGCACTGCCAGGATAACGCGGCGGCTTCTCCATGACCGTAATTTTTTCACTCGCACTGCGCAAGGTGACGGCTCTTTCCTCTCTGCCGAACGGATCAAAAAAGTCGCGCGATCGTTGCGGAGAAGCCACAGCGGCCTGGACAACCACCCGCGGTATTTCAAGCGACCCGCTTTTTTGCGGGAAGACGGCGTATTTAAGCTCAAAGACGCGATATGACTTTCCTGCAATTATCTTTTCATACGAGAGAGGATCAAGCGCCTCGACGAGTGCATCCGGAATGTGCGGCACGCCCGGGTCCTGAACTTTAACGCCGGCCTCCGCATATATCTTCAAGGTGTAGATAATCTGGGATTGAACATACGCTGAACGCGCATCAACATCTGTTTCAATAAACAGCGGCGCATCGCCGGCGTTGTTTTTGGGTTCCGCCTCTTGAACGACACGGACGGTTATAGGCTCGGTTTTTTCGTTCCCCACTGAAAATGACGGGATCCGCAAAGCCCCCTCATGTTTGGGCGTGAGCACGACTTCCACCGTGGTTGACGAGGTGACGGAGCCATTGATGATCCGCGTGCTGCGGCTCTGGTTCCGGCTGCCGACCAGGAAATCTTTTTCCAGTGCGGACAAATCAAGATCAGGAGAAAAAAAGCTGCCGTCCCTGCTGATCGCAAGAATGAGGGTTTCATCCAGCGCCAGGTTATTTCTGTCCACCGTTGCGGAAAGACCCGCGAAAACATCTGAAAACATCAGTGCCGTCATCAGGCAGCCGAGAAGTGTATGGAAAATTTTCCTGCCCATCATCACCAGATTTTACCCTCAAGAACGCTTTCCCGCCGGTTCTGTCTCTTCCGTGATTCAAATTCAAATTTCCGCTGCAGCAGCCCTCCGGAATTTTCCGGAACCAGCCTCAGCCATTGCTCAAGATCCTGCTGCTGCTCATTCGCGATTTGCCTGGAACTTTCCGTGGCAGACAAAGATCCTTGCTTTGCCTCCTGCTGTTCAGGGTTCTTATTGCCGGTGCTCATTGTTGCCTCATCTTCCCGTGCGGCTTCCGACTTTTCCCGGTCGCCGGCCGTGTTTTCCTTGCCGTCGGAGGCTTTTTCTTTTCGACCGGCAGACCGGCTTTCATGACTGCTTTTCGATTGGTCCCGCGCCGGTTGCGTATGCTGCTGCTCATCCCCTTGCCCCCGGCTTGCCGAATCACCCTGCCGCCGGTCACGTTCCGCTTGTTGCTCTTTCTCGCGCCGGCCATTGTCCCGCTGCCGCTGCTGCTCCTGCTGCTGCAACAAATTGCGCACCAAATCCCTGTTGAACCGGGCGTCCTCATGGTGCGGATCAAGCTGCAAAGCCTGCGCGTAAGCGTCTCTTGCCTCGGCATATTTACCCATCCCGGCAAGGCTGTTGCCGCGATTATAATGACCATCGGCCGTCGCATCGGCGCTGAAGGCCAGTCGCGCCTCTTCATACCTGCCGGCCCGGTAAGCGGCGGCTCCCTTCCATCCAGGTGTTTGAAAAAGGGCTGCGGCATTTTCGAAATCGTTGGCCGCAAATGCCCTGGCCGCCCGCTGATCCTTGCCCTGCCACAGTTCTTCCCAGGCAAAGGCGTGAACGTCCTGCCCGCCCATGAAGACCAAGAGCACAAAGCTCAGGAGCCATCCTCTCCTGAAGACAGACAAGGCCACGGGCATGACAAGCAGTACCAGCCAGAAGCCCTGTTCGTCCCATTGGTCGAATTCTCGCTCAATCCGGCGGAAATCCTTGCCCTGCGAAAGATGCGTTTCCGGTGCCAGCAGATAGTCAATATCGCTGTCCGTTAACTGAATATCACTGTAACGACCGAGATTTTCCGCCGCCGTTTGCCGCAGCAGAGAACGATTCATGCGCGGTATGACAATCGCGCCCCGCGCATCTTTTAAGAATCCGCCGTCATTTACCGGAATAGGCCCCCCTTCTTCGGTTCCCACGCCAATAACGGAAAGGCTCACATTCTTCCCATTGAGCAGACTGCTGATTTCCTCGATATCATTTTCCGTAATTTCATCAGTCAACAGAAGTATTTTCCCCCGCCCGGACGACGCCTCCCTGAACAAATCCAGGGCAAGGGCAACAGCCTCCCCGACATTACTGCCGTAGCTCGGCATGATTTCAGGCGTCAAGGCGGGAATCATGGTGGAAATCGTGTTGGTGTCATCGGTAAGGGGGCAAACGACATGAGCATCTCCGGAGTAGACGACAAGCGCGGTGGTCCCCTCCTTTCTGCTTTTCAGGATATCGATTATTTTGTGTTGCGCCCTGGTCAGCCGGTTCGGGTTCAGATCCTCCGCATACAAGGACAAAGACAGGTCTTGGATAATGACGAGAGCATCTTCGCTTTTCTGTACCGGCTGCGGCATTTTTTGCCATACCGGGCCGGCCGCGCCGACACTCGCGGCAATCCAGGCCAGCAGCAGGAAGGTCAACGGCCGCTTCTCCCGGCTTTGCAAACCGGTATCCAGCAAGTGCGGCAAAAGCGAACCGTCGATGGCCTGATGCCACTGACTGAACCGGGTTCTCCGGTGCCGGAGCAAGCCCGTCAGCACCAGGGCGGGAATGATCAAAGACAGCCACAGCGGACGCAAAAAATGAAAATCGGCATAATGAGCCAAAAAACCTTCCATTTATCTTCCGCCCGGACGCTGAACGCTAAAAGAGAATGGGATATGGAGCAAGGCCGTCAGAAAACTTACAAGCAGTGCCGCGGCAAGCGGCCAATGGAACAGCGCCTTGACCGGCCTGACTATTTCATTATCCTGAGCCACTGGTTCCAGTTCATCAATCATCTGATAAATCTCTGCAAGCTCTTCTGATTTCCGGGCCCGGAAATAACGGCCGTCCGTTAAACGCGCAATTTCCCGAAGCATATCTTCATCAAGATCACCGGATGGATTAACCCGGCGAGTGCCGAAAAAATCACGGACCATTATTTCATCCGCCCCAACCCCGATGGTGTAAATTGTAACCCCGGTCCGGGCCGCCAGCTCCGCTGCCTGCAGGGGCTGCAAATTCCCCGCCGTATTTCTGCCGTCGGTGAGCATTATCAGAACCCGATGGTCCGCCGGCCGTTCTTTCAGGCGCTTAACGGCAAGGCCGATCGCGTCGCCGATTGATGTTTTTTTGCCGGCAAAGCCGATCTGCGCCTCATTAAAAAGTTTTTTAACCGTCTGCCGGTCAAAGGTGAGGGGGGCCTGGATATAGGCTTCCGTGCCGAAAAGGATGAGCCCGACCCGGTCACCGGTGCGCCGGTCGAGAAATTCATTAAGGACTTTTTTCACCAGCGTGATCCGTGACACCTGGCTGTTGCCGATCACCATATCCTCCCGGCCCATGCTGCCGGAAATGTCAACAGCAACCAGAAGATCACGGCCGGAGACAGGCAAAGCCACCGGATCACCTATCCATTGCGGCCTGCCGAGGGCAACCACCAGCAGACACCAGATTGCCGTTAAAAACAGCAGCCTGAAAAAATGCAACCGGCCTGATTGTGCTTGTCCGGCAAAACCGGCCACTTCCGCAAAAAATGGAACAAAAACCGCCGCATCATCCCGGGTCGCTTTGGGCACGCCCCAGTAAACCAACAAGGGTGCGGGAAGAAGGAGGAAGACCCAGGGCCAGACAAAATTCAACATGCTTTATGATCTTTTATCCATTTGGCTGCTACCTGTATAATCCGCTCACCGTCAACCTCGGCCACGGGGCGATACAGATCATGCCCCAACGCCGCCCCGGGCCCTTGGGTAAATTGATCCGTCCCGGCGGTTTGATCCAGGAATTGCAGCCACTTATCGCCCGCCAACCGGGCAACGGCCTGCGAACCGAAACTTTGCACGGCGACCCGTCGCACAAGAACCGCCGTTTGTATTAATACGGCTTTGCCGTCAGGGTTCCCGGCAAGGCGCTCCAGTTCTTGCAGGGCGAACTTTCTGTAGCGGCGTTTCATGCGGAATTTTTTCAGGAAATATCCTCCCCCCACACAGAAAGCTGCAAGAAGGACGGAGACTATCCACCATCCCGGCGCCGGCGGCCACCAGCTCACGGGAACGGGCAGGTGTATGTCGCGTAATTGAGATAAAGGATGCCGCGTCATTTTTTTACCCCGAGCAGATTCCTGAAATAAAGAAGGGGGGAATCCTGCGTTGATATCCGGAGAAGAGGGATGCCCATGTCCGCAAGTTTGCGTTTGAGCTGCGCGATTTTTTCCTGAAAATTTTTCTGATAGCGCCTGCGGATTTCCTGATCACCGGTATGAATCACTGCCCGCCTCTCACCGTCGGTCACGCTGTAGTATCCAGGCGGCGGCAGGCTTTCTTCCAAAGGATCAAAGACCAATATTGCGGATATATCATTGTGGAGGCTTAACTGATAGACATGTTTTTCGCCATCTTCGTTGAAATGGCGAAAATCGCTTATAATGAAAATGTTCGAACCGGGCCGGACAATTCTGCGAAACTCTTCCAGCGCCCTGCTTAACCCCCCGCTGCAATCAGATGAATTTCTGCGCAACTGATGGTTGAAGGAATTAATTTGGCTTAAGAGTCGCAGGACATTTTTTGCGCTTCGTTTCGGCCTGACTTCGGAATGCTCATTGCCGCTGAAAACAAGCCCGCCAACCCTGTCGTTATTTTGAAACGCCGCCCATGCAAGGAGCGCGGCTGAATTGGCCGCCGCAACTGATTTAAAACATTTTCTGCTGCCGAAAAACATGGGGAGGGACTGGTCGACCAGGAGTAAAACAGGCCGCTCCCTTTCCTCGTGAAAAAGTTTTGTGTGAGGGCTCCCGGTGCGTGCGGTAACCCGCCAATCAATGGTCCTGATATCATCCCCGGCCTGATATGCCCGAACTTCTTCAAACTCAATTCCACGGCCGCGAAATTTTGTCTGATGCGGCCCGACAAGAAGACTGAATGCCTTCTTCTGCTTGCCGAGGTTAAGATCACGCGCACCAAAACGCAGGCGAATCAATTCCTTAAGATCGCTATAGGCGCCGTTTTCCCGTGCGGTAAAGAGATCGCTTGCCATATCAGGCGACAGGGACATGCTGCAACAGTAAATCGATGACCTGATCCTTGGTCGTCCCGTTCGCCTCAGCCTCAAAACTGAGAATCAGCCTGTGCCGCAATATATCATGCACGACATCCTGCACATCATCCGGACTGACAAAATCACGGCCCCGCAGCCAGGAAATTGCCCGAGAGCATCTGTCAAGCGCAATCGTTGTTCTCGGGCTCCCGCCGTAATCAATCAAACCCGCCAGAGCGGCTGAATAATTCTGCGGATTGCGTGATGCGATAACCAATTGGACAATATATTCTTCCACCGGGGCGGCCATATGGATATCAAGCACTTCCTGCCTGGCCAGAAAAATTTCATTCAGGCTGACGGCTCTGCGCGGTTTTATCTGTTGCCGGCCTGCCTCCAGTCGCGCCAGGGCTAAAATTGCCCGTTCCGCTTCGACAGAAGGATAATCTACTCGCACATGCATGAGAAAACGGTCAAGTTGCGCCTCCGGCAAGGGATAGGTTCCTTCCTGCTCAATGGGGTTTTGCGTGGCCATTACCAGAAATAATTCCGGCAATTTGTATGATTGCCCGCCGATAGTGACCTGCCTTTCAGCCATTGCTTCCAGCAGGGCCGACTGGACTTTGGCCGGAGCACGATTTATTTCATCGGCCAACACCAAATTATGAAAAATCGGCCCACGCTGAAACCGGAAACTACCGTCTTCCGGTTGATAGATATCGGTTCCCGTCACATCAGCCGGCAGAAGGTCAGGCGTGAATTGTATCCTGTGAAAATCGCCGTCAAGACCTTCGCCCAAACACTTAATGGCCTTTGTTTTCGCAAGACCGGGTGCACCCTCCACCAGGAGATGGCCATCGGCCAGCAAGACGATCAGCAACCTTTCAACAAGTTTCTCCTGCCCGACAATCTGCCCTTCCAGCCAGTTCCTCAATTCCGCGAATGCATGCTTGGTTTCCATCGTAAAACACTGTGGTCTCATGGTTGAAAATTATAAATATGAGCCTCTTGCAAAATGACGAGAGGTTTTATTTGAAGATTATTTGTGCATGATATATTGAAATGGATTGAACTTCATGCCATTTTTGCAAGAGGCTCCAAGGTACAAAATCCCTGGGAGAAAACACCGCATTTGATAAGCACCACCTTTACCTCTCCCGCGCATCCAGAACCTCCCGAACCATTTTCGCCAACACCTTTCTTTCAACAGGCTTCATGGCAAATCTCTTTATCCCCAGTTGCACGGCCTTTTCTTCGGTTATCCGGGAACTGTAGCCCGTGCAGAGAATTATGGGAATATCCGGACGTATTTTCAGCACCTCTTCAGCCAGTTCGAAGCCGGACAGATGCGGCATGGTCTGATCGGTCAGGAGCAGGTCAAAATTGCCGGGAAATGACCGGAACAGCTCTAAAGTCTCCTTGCTGTCGGTCTTTGCCGTGACGTCATAACCAAGACGCTCCAGGGTCATCTTGTACATGCCGGCAATGCCGGCCTCATCGTCCACGATCAAAAGGCGCTCCCTGCCCGTGGGCAGTGGTTCCGGTTGCCGCACTTCAACGGCGATATTACTTTCTTCCGCGATAGCGGGGAAAAAGACCGTAAAGGTGCTGCCCTGCCCCGGGCTGCTTTCCACCGTGATAAAGCCGCCGCAGCGTTGCACGATTCCGTGAACCACGGCCAGGCCCATCCCACTGCCCTTGCCGATTTCCTTGGTGGTAAAATAGGGCTCGAAAATTCGTTGCACCGTCGCCGCGCTCATCCCCTGCCCGGTATCACGTACCGTCAGCGCAATGAAAGGACCCGGGGCACTTCCTGGGGCATCCAGGATGTCTTCTCCCCGCAGTTCGATCCGTGCCAGGGTCACCGTTACAACCCCTTTTTCATCTTCCATCGCATGCAGTGCGTTGGTGCAGAGATTCACCAGCACCTGATGGACATGAGTCGGATTTGCCAGAATAAAACCGCAGGCCGGATCAATTTCTTCCCGGATCTCTATGGTGCTCGGCAATGAAGCGCGCATCAGCTTCAACGCCTCGTTGATGATGAAAGAGGGTTTTACCGGTTGCAGAATCTCCTCCCCCTTGCGGCTGAAGGTGAGAATCTGCCTGACCAGTTCCTTGGCGCGATTGGCCGCCAGGAAAATCTGCTCGATATCCGCCTTTGCGGGATTATCGTCAGTCGTTTCAATCAATGACAATTCCGCATAGCCAAGTATGGCTGTCAGGATATTATTGAAATCATGGGCAATGCCGCCGGCCAGGGTGCCGATGGCTTCCATCTTATACGCCTGGCGCAGCTGGCTTTCGATTTTTTCCCGCTCGACAATTTCCCGCGCCAGATCCTCATTGCTTTGCCGCAGTTCACGGGTGCGGAGCTCCACCTTTTTTTCCAGTTCCTCGTGGGCCTTTTTCAAGGCATCCTCGGCCCGCTTGCGCTCGGTTACATCATGCATGGAGGCGACCGCGCCCAGCCGGTTGCCCTGGGCATCAACCAGGGGTTGAGAGGAGGCCAGAACAAACCGTTTTTTGCCTTTTTCCGGGGCGATGACCATTTCATAATCCTTGACAAACTCGCCGTGCAACGAACGAAACAAGGGGATATCCTTCTTTTCCATCCGGGTGACGCCGTCCGCCAAAAACAAATCATAATGTCTGGCCCATTCATCGGCGGGAATGGGCTTTTCCGACAGACCGTGAAACCGGCGGGCGGCACGGTTGAACAGGGTCAACACCCCCTTCTCATTACAGGCAGCCACTCCGTCTTCGATATTGTTCAGCACGGCATCGAGAAAGTCGCGCTCCTTCTGCAATTGCTTTTCCAGGGTCGTGCGGCTTTCTATTTCCTGCCGGAGTTCCGCCGTCCTTTCCGCGACCCGTCTTTCCAGGCCGCTCTGCGCCAGTTGCAGGGCCTCTTCCGCCTTTTTCCGTTCCGCGATGGTATCCGTCAGCTCCTTATTGATGGCGACCAGGGAGCGATATCGCCAGAAAGCCATGAGACAGGCGGAAAAAACCAAAAAAGTGATGCTGAAAATGGCGATTCTTTTCGGTGTCCAGTATGTCGGCGGACCGGCGAACCATTTTTGTTCAAATGCATGAAAAATCGACCCTTCATCCGTCTTCAACCGTGCAACGTGGCCGTCAATGACTCGCAACAGCCCTGGATTGCCCCCGTGACGCGCAACAGCAAAATAGGCGGAAAAAGGATGAAAGACGATCGGCGTCTTATGGAACGAATGCATCTTCTGCTTGTCAAACCCATAGGTGTTATTCACCGCCACCGCATCCACTTCATTGTTGCCGAAAGCGGCAAAAGCCTCCTCATAATTATCAAACTCGACATAATGCACGGGTATTTGAAACGCCGTCAGTAATTCCTGCAAGGCCTCGGTGATTTTATTTTTTCTCCTGACCCCGATTTTCTTATCTTTTAAATCCAGAATACCGCTGATACGCAGATCACGGGAATAGACCGTGCCCCAGAATGTCCAGACCGGTTCCCTGGAAAAAAGAAAATCCGCCTCTCGTTCAGGCGTTTGGCCCAAGGAGGTCATCAGGTCGATCTTGTTTTCCTTGATAAGCTCAAGACAGTCCTTCAGTTCACAGGTGACATATTCCAGTTGCCAATTTTCTTGTGCGGCGACGTGGTCAAGAACCTCGACAAAGAGTCCTTTCGGCCCGCCCTCATCATAGACAATCGGTTTGTTCTGAAATATGCCTACCTTGACACGGTCTTTCGCCCAGAGCGGATGAACGGCAACGGCAAGAACCGTTGTGAGGGAAAAGAATGTGAGTGATAAAAATTTCAGCAAGGCATTTTTTTGCATGTGGACCCAGTTGATGATTTCGTGAAAACTGACAATTAACCACAGAGGTCACAGAGGCCACAGAGATAACTAATTGTAATTAAAAATATTTTCTCTGCGACCTCTGTGTACTCCGTGGTGAAAACAGACTTTTTACGAGTTCATCATTTATGATCAAAAATAACCACGGGTTAAAAATCCATCGGCACGTCAAAAACAAAGAAGCCAACCTACCGCGCCTCAAGCAGTTTTTGCACCTGCTCCAGGGTCATTTTCACCCGGGCTTCCAGCCGCGCATCAAGGGCAAACCGTTCACGCGCCATGACCCCGATCTTTTGCACCTGCAGCAGCACGGCTTCGCCCGCTGTTTCAAGCAGCGGCGGATTATAGGGAATTGAGGGCAGATACCACTCCCGCGGCCGGTAATCAAAGAGTGTTTCCACCAGTTTGACTTCAAGATCAGCGGGCAGGCCGGTCAGCAGCATCCGCTCGCAGGATTGAAGCAACGGCAGGTCGAGACGATGGCTGAGCAGCGGGCCGTGCAGCCAGTGCAGTTTCTCCTCCATGTCAAAATCGGGGTTTGCCATCTTTTTTTCCAGCAGGGCAACCGCCGCCTCGTCGCCGTTTTTCACCACCGCCGCAACCGTCAGGTTGGAAAAACCGTCGTCCGGCTGCCAGTGAGCATCCCAGAAGCGGACAACTTCCGGCGGTGGCGGCTTGATCACGCTGCTGGCCGCAATCAGCAGGTCAATGCGGGCATCCTCAGCCATGAACACCCGGCTGGTTGTCAGGGCCACCAGGACCTGGCGGGCGCCGGCCAGGGGATTGCGGGTCAGTTCATCCATGATGCGGCGCAAACGCAGACGTTCGGGGCGGCCGGAATAGGCCGTCTCGTCGTCCAGTTCAGCCAGAAAATCAGGGGATGTGAGCCGGGCCAGCAGTTCGGCATGGTCCTCGGCCCGCATACTCCGGGCCAGTCCCAGGGCATCGACTATGATCTGTTTTTCAGGAGGAATTGCGTTTGTGCCGTTTTCACTCATGGAGCTCACCGTTTTCTCATTGTTTTTTTCAGCATGGACAGCCGCCGCGCCCAGCAGCACCAGCAGCGGGAGAACAAAACAGGCAAAGCGCATCATGGCGGCACCACCGGACTCTGGTGCATGGCCCGGGCCTGGATGATGTCGAAATCCTGGGCCTGGGTTGTCGGATTGATCCAGTGCATGACGTTTTCCCCGGGCGGCACCAGCAGTCCGTCCCAGAAGATTCCTCCGGCAACAAGCGCGGCCGGGGCGTCGGCCGCCGTCATATCCCGTTGATCACCGGCGCCCGGCGCGCTTTCCGGCACCCCTTCCACCCGATGGCCCAGGGCAAGAACATGGCCCAGCTCATGGGCAATGGTGCCGGCATAGGTGAACTGGGCCGCGGCATTGGCCGGGTCGCCGTTGGCATCGGTGACATACATGGCGGCAAGCTGCGGATAGGTGCCGGTGTTTCTTTCCCGGGCGGCCAGCAGATTCATGGTGACGGTGCCGGCCGCGCCGTCCGGATCAACCCCGGAAGGCAGAATCCACGAGGTTGACGGGCTGCCGTTGTCGGTGATGGTCGCTCCCGCCCCGTTTGCCGGGTAATCGGTGGCCGCGCCGAGATTGCCGCCGGCATCGGAATGAATGTAGGCGAAATTAAACACCCCCCGCCGATAGTTGAGCCGGGTGGCAACGGCAAAACCGGTATCCGCGATGCGCCTGGTCCGCCCGGCGGTGACGCTGATCCTGAAAATGCCGTCATGGTCGGTGGCCCTGGCGCTATGGGTGCGGGTGGTATTGGTGTCCGGAACAAGCTCCAGGGCCGCCTGCCGCAGAATGCGGTTAACGATATCGAGATGGGCGCGGACATTATCCGGTGTGGCCCGGGGTTGGCTTGATCGGCCGGGGCCGTTCAGGATATTGGCGCGGAAGGGAATCTGCCGGATGGAACGAACCAGCGCCCGGTACTGGGCAAAAAGCGCCCCCTGGAAGCGCACTTCCAGCCGCACCTCTCCTTCATGGGTGCCGTAGACCAGCACCCGGCGCCCCCTGGGCCGGCCGACGAAATCAACCGCGCCGCCGCCCGCCACCGACACCACGCTCCATTCCAGCCGGGGATCATCATCGGTGAAATTAAGCGATCCGGGATGATAATAGGTGAACTCGATGCGCGCCGCGGTCTGATTGGTGGCTTCCACCGCGGCCAGGATGGGGATCACCGCCGGGTTGGGAATGATGTTGATGTTGTCGCCAGGCGCGATGACGTTCAGATCCGTGCAGCGCTGGGCCGGCAGCAGGGCCGCGGACGGGGACAGCGGCGGCCTGCTCGGCAGCGACCCGTCCGGCGGCACGGGCCGGACCGGGCAAAGCTCGAAGCGCGCCTCATGGGTGGCGCCGGAAACCGTGGTGCAGGTGACACTGCCGTGATGCTGGCGGGTGGCGAAAATTGTCGGCGGCGTATGGCGGGCAAAACGGCCGAGCACCGAAAGCTCCACCGTCCACTCCACCGTGTAATATCCGGTGGAGCGACGCCAGGTGCCCTGACGCAGGGGAGTGAGATTTACGTCAATGGTGCCCAGATGATCGTCGTTGATGACGTCCTCGTCATAGGCGGCAAAACGCAGATGGATTTCATGGCCGTCACGGACATTGACCTCGGCCCGCCATTGCGCGGGTTCGAAATTGATGAAGCGCTGCTCCACCGCGTTAAATATCCGGCTCCGCTCCCCGACATTGGTGCCATCCACCGAGGCATGAAAATACCATTCCCCCGAACCGAAGGTATCCGCGTCCCTGCGGACAAACACCCTGCGAAACGTTATCCGCACTCTTTCGTCGGCCGGCATTGTTCCCTCCCCCTGTTGTTCAGCTGCCGTGAATCTCTTTCAGCTTGTTCCGGGTCGCGTCATCGACCGCGCCGCTGACCTCAAGCCCATATTCTTCCTGGAAAAAGCGCAGGGCGGCCTCCGCTTCTTCCGTTATTGCATCATCATTGGTATTGCCGCAGTCAAAACCGAGATTGGCCAGTCGCTGCTTGACCCCGCGGGTTTCGCTGACCGGATCCAGCGCGCCCAGCATAAGGGGAATTTCTTTTGCACGGGTGGTGTTCGGTTCGAGGATAACCTTGCCGCGCCGGGCGCCGGGCGGGATGGAAAACTCAATCATGCCTTCGCCGTCCGTGGAGCCTGCCGTCACCTGGCCGTCAATTTCAAGACGGTACGGCAGGTCCGGGCGCGTCTCATCCTGGGGAGTGCTCGCCGTGCTCTGGATGACGTCGCCGGATTCCTGGGAACCACCGGCATCCGGAGGCGGCTCCCGCATGATCTTCAGCCGGATTTTCGCCGGCACCCCTTTTTTCTTAAACCTGTGCCGCTCGTCCGTTCCCCCGCTTTCCTGTTTTTCTTCCACGTCGGGAACCATGACCACATCTTCGGCAAGCAGGACATTGGGGTCCTGGCGCACATTTTTCAAATCCGCGTTGTCGGAATGGTTCCAGATCGTTTCCCAGAAATGACCGTATTTTTCGGCAATGCTGGAAATACAGTCCCCTTGGCGGACCACATGTTTGGTGCTCATGGCAGACTCCCTTTTTGTTCAATTATTTATTGTAAGCCGATTCATTACGAGCTGTCAAAAGGTAAAAAACGCCTGCTGTCTCCGGTTGACACGAATCACCTGTTTGCGATATCTTCGGAAAGAAAGCATAATCGGCACATGAACTACGACAGGGATCAGCTCACCGAAGCGGCACGAATTGCGGGCCCTCTGCCTTGAGCGACAATCCGTGAGCCTTGAGTTGCTCAGCTCCAACCGGGCACGGTTTCGGCTATCTCCAGGCCCTTTTTGATAAAGGGTTCCAGCAGTTTTGCCGTTTCCTCAAGCTGCTTGGGGGTCATGGCGGCAACCTCGGGCACGGCCGCCTCACCCATGGCCTGCGCCACAGCCCCTTGCGGGATCGGCACCTCCATTGCCGTTTGCGGTATTCCCGCCGAGGCTCCGGTCGCAGCCTGTCCGGCGGCAAGCAGAACCGCTCCCGCGGCAAAATGGGAAGAGGCATCGCCTGCCATTGCGGCTAATTCCGTTGCCGGCTGGGCAAAAGCGGCGGCATTGGCGGCCCAATAGGACGGCGAGGACGGCGATAATCCCTGTGCGGCATTGAATGCCGTTGCCTGGGCCTCTGTTCCGGGATTTTCCGCCCAGTCGAGGGCTGCATCGAGCGCCTTCATCTCTTCATCCGACAGGCCGGCAACCGCGCCTCCCATCTTGGCGCTCCCTACCGCCCATTCCACCGATTTCTCATCCGGCATCATGCGGGCCAGGGAATGCACCGCCTCAAGGCTTTTTTTCCCCTGCTGCAACGTATTGATAAATACGGATGGCGCGAGATTTTCCGCCGCCACGGACTGCACCTCGGGCGGGCAGGCAAATTTCCCGCAAATTTCAAGCAGGCTGGGAATTTCAAAAACAAAGGCCATGTGCTTTCCTCATTTTTTGCATCATTTATCCGGCAAACCGGCAACAATGTATCCTGAGATACTGTATTTCTCTTCAGCACTGTTTGTCAAAAGGTAAAAAAGAAAGCCATTGCGTGTTGACAAGGCTCGTTGGTGTGCGATATGCTCAATGAAACACCGCCGGAAATGACCAGAAAATACAATAAGATATCCACCTGTCAGCCGAGTCCTCTTTTTGATTTGGCACGAGAGGGGAAAAATGAAAATGACGAATCCATCGGATAGCTAAAAAAATGCGCTCCGGAACAAACAGCGAGGAAATCAGCCCGGCTGCCCTGCAACCCGGCGACATCATCCTCACCGGCGGATTTCACTTTGATCACCATCAGGTCAATGTGGCCAATGCCCTGGTCAGCGCTCTTGCGGCAGCCCATTTCAGCCAGGTCATGCTTTACACCGGCAACGGTCAAATTGTCCCGCAAGGGGGCACACGATCCGCCCGCCTGCAAGACGCCTTGCAGGGAACGTCCCATGCCCTTGTTGTGCGTCCCCGATACCTCAACCGCAAGGCCCATGAGCGTGTCAGCCAGGCCGCCGGATTAAGCCGCCAAGACCGCGCCTTTGGTGACGACCCTCTTTCCCTTTGCCACCATCCCGAATCCATCCGCTTCTCCGCCAAGAACATCACGCGACAGCTGCGGTCAGGCCAACAAAACCATTTGCACCAGCGCGTTCCGCACCTGCTTGACAGTTCCGGCCTGCTCTTTGACGCATACCGGGAAGCGGGATTTCCCCTGGGCAGCCTTGATCCCCGCTTCTGCCGGCCCCGGGATTACGTCACCGCCTACCGGCGCGGCGCCTTGCAATTTGTCGGCATCCTCCAAGGCGGGGAAAGATTACCGGCGGAAGCCGCGGCGGACGACAAAACAGACATTTTCCGCAACCTGCCGAAATCCCGGGGCTTTTTTATCATCGGGAAAAAAACCGAAGCCGCGCCGTCCTCCCCCCCACCACCGCCGCCGGCCCGGCCCGCACCGACCCGGGATCCGCTTGAGGATATTGCCCCGGCCCAAGCGGCAACACTGAAAGCGGCCGCGGCAAACGGCTCACCCTTTTGCGAACCATGACTGAAATTGTAAATCTCCCGGCGGGAGAAAACAAAGATCGCGGCAGGGAAATGACGATTTTCCCGGTGAACACCGCCGAAGACGCATGCACGGTCTTGACCCGTCTGTGGAGCCTGGTCGACCGGCAAGCGGGCGCAAAACTCTACGCCATCCTGGACGGGGCGCGGGATGTGCGCATCTACCACGCGCTGGCGTCGTGCGACTGTGAATATCTCTGTCTTTACAAGGGAAACCTGCCCCTGGTGCTGGCCGAGGCCGCGCCTTATCTGGTCGAGCTGAAGCCGAAATCACGTTTTGCCGAATGGCTTGCCGCGCAGGGATGGGGCAACAGCTGGGGCATCTTTTTCACTGCCCGGCACGACCTGTTTGATGTTGTCAGCCATTTTCGCCGGTTCATCCTGGTGGAGGATGAAGAGCGCAACACCCTCTATTTCCGCTTTTACGACCCCCGGGTGATGCGAGTCTACCTGCCGACCTGCACGAGGGATGAACTGAAAATGGTTTTCGGGCCTGCCCGTCATATTATCATGGAAAAAATGCGTAAAGAGAAAGGGATTGTCTTTTCCCTGGAGAAAGGGGAACTGCTGGTCCAGGAAATTGACTGCGGCTGAATACGAACCCATGTTGACGATTCGCAAAGAACAGATGGCAATTTTCCAGGATCAGCTTGATGGCGCTTTCATCGACATGATCATTGAACATCTGCGCCGTTACCATTTCACGGCGGTGCAAGCCGATACGGACGACACACTGAAATCCGCCATTGCCGACGGCCTCGGACGGGCAGACGCATTCGGCCTGACACGCCGGAAAGACCTGATCGCTTTTGTCACCATGATGTTTGAAATAGGCGCGGATTTCGCATCATGCCCCGTCTTTCAGAAATATCTTGCTGATCCGGAAATCCCGGTCAATGAGAAAATGGCACGGCTGCTTCACGAAACAACCGACGACGATTGGCAAACGGCACGCCGCATGCTTGCCGAGAAAGAAACCAGGATCACCTCATGAGTTTTCACTGTTCCATCTGCGACAAGGTCGTTGTTGCCAGGGCCGGCGATGCCTGCGGCCGCTGTCAAACCGTGGAATCGCACAAAACCGGCAGCAGCGACCCAAAACCCGGTCCTGTGGCAAAATGTGAAAAGATCACGGTCACCCCGCACATCATGGTGGAGTATCTCGTTGTTTTACGTGATCGCAAATTAAGCACCCACCAGGAGGGTGGTGAAGACAAGATAGTGACCGATGCCGTCGGCGTTGAACTGTGGCTGGAACAGGACAAGGAAAGTCCCAAGTTTGACAAGGGTGCGACCTTGTCGCTCAGCGGTGCCGGGAAAGCAGATTGTTACGAAGACAAGGAACTCACCAAAAAAGTCGATCTCACCAAACCCCTGGCCAATGACCGGCTCAGCGGAAAAACAAAACTGAAGCTCTGGCTGGCGGGCACCGCTGCGGGAAAATGCACCCTGAAGCTGGAGGCGGAAAAATCAGACAAAACGGAATTCATCCTCGCCAAACCGGCAGAGAAAGAAATCGGCGTGGTGGAACTTCTCCTGCAGGTGCATGCCCAGGACCAGACCGAGCTTGACAAAATCGAAGTTGACCCGGATGAGGATCCAATCGCCACCTACCATACCAATTTAAAAAACAAGGCCCTGCCTCCTCAAAAAATACTGAGCGACGAAGACAAGGTAAAAAAAGGCCGCCTCCTGCACACCCAGAAGGACAACCACCACGGCCGGGCCAGGATCGTCATCAAGCAACTCCAGGCGGATTACTGTCCGGTCGGCAGTGATCCGTATGACATCGTGCTCAATGAAACAAACACCTCAGGCGCCGTGGAAATCTTCGACGCGGAATCCGCAGGCACGGCCCAGCCTTTGCCTCTGAAAATAAAACTGGCTGATCTGAAGACCGCGGACAAAATCTTGTGGGTGCAAGGGAAGACAGCGACGAAAAAATGGCGCGCTGCGCGTCTGGATCTGGGATTGGACCGGGCGGACGGCGGTATGAAAAAAACACCGAAACGCAACGGAGACTGGGCCAGGTTTACGGTGGTCACGATCAAGGAAGTCAAGGTGGATTACACCGCCCCGACCGACCGGGCAGCGGCGTGGGACAGCACCAACAAAAAATTCTTCATCAACCTGAAGGCCGCCTGGGACAGCACCAATAAAAAATTCACCATTGACGGCAATACCGACAAAAACGGCAGAAAGATCACCATCGGTGCCCAATTAAGCGAAAAAATCGCCGGAGTGTCCATCCACTTCATGCTGGCGCCGGACAAAAATAACGGCAAAGCCGCCAACTGGGGCAAGGATATGCCCACCACATGGAAATGGAAGGGAATTGCCGGCGCATTAAAACATGACGACAAGGCGGCGAGAAAGAAACTTCTCCATCTTTCGGCAACCACCGATGCCGATGGCTACGCGAAAAAAGAGCTTATCCTCTCCCGCTTCGGCGGCGATATTTTCCAGCCGGCCTGCTACATCAACGAAGATCCCCATCTCGCCAAATATGTCCACGGCCATACGGACCTGGAAAAGAGAAAACCCGTTTTCGCCGCGGACCAGATCAAAGTCTGGCGCAAATTCTGGTACCAGTTCACCAAGGCCGACGGGTTCACTCCCCCGCAACCGGCAGCCGCGGTGACGGCTTATGCCGATGTGCGGGCCGAGATGGTTCTGGATCAGACCATTTCCTTCAAACGGGAGGCATCCACCCCGGCGGTCGCGGGTGAAAAGGTCGCCCCGGCGCGCACCTTTTACAAAAAATACATAATTGCCGGCGGCAATTCCGAGGACTGGGTCGCCAATGTCGGCGACTACAACAAAAACGCCATCGCCAATGCCTGTTACGACCCGAAAAGCGATCAGCCGGTCAAAAACCAGCTCATTGTCTGCAGCTACCAGTATGATGTTAAAAAATCCGGCAACAAACGCAAAGCCACCGGGAAAAGCGCGCCCATCACCTCTGACATCCACGGCAGCAAGATCAAGATCACCCTGGATAAACCGGTGTTTGATCCACCCCTCGACGGCGGCAGCATGGTCGTCGAGCTGTACTGGTACCGAAAATCCACTCCGGGAGCCAAGACCAATATCGCCTCCGCCAAAGCGACAATTCCAAAGCCCCGGGCCAATAATCGGGAGATTGAAGTCGAAGTGCCGGTCATTACCCCCGCGCCGGCTGCCGGCAACGCCTCCGTCTTCATTGTCGCCACATGCTGGAGTCCATGGGGACCGTATCTCGGCGAAAGTTTCGGCAAGCATTCGCTCATCGTCTATGACTCGGCGGATGAAGCGGATTACAACGACACGGTGGTGCACGAAATCGGCCATGCGCTGAATCAGACACCCAGAACCGGGACCCAGCCATCCCCCCTGGTGACGCCGGTAACCGCCGGCGGCGGCGGGATTCCCGACCATCCCAACCAGGCGGACCGGGGACAGGGAAATCACTGTCAGGTCAACGACGGGGTTGACGCGACCTCAGGGGAAACGAAATACAAATGCGTCATGTACGACTCAGGGCCGATGCAATGGGGTTTACACAAATATTGCGCCACGTGTCATCCCTATCTGCTCGTGGAAAACTTCTCAAGCTTTAAGGACGCATGACGCCATGACCCACAAATCCTGCCTGGCCCTGGCTGCGGCCATCCTTCTGCTGGGATGCCAGGTTGCAACAAGCACGGGCATACCAACTCTTCCGGACAAGGAAATACAAATCATGCAGACAGCACAACCGGAACCAGCACGGGAGAATGTCATCAACCTGCTGCGACTTACCGACAGCGGTTACTTTGACATTGACGAAACGATTGAGGATGAACTGACCGGCACCCTGATCGTTATGGATGACTTCGAAGGCATTGCCATCGGCGCGCCCCGTGCCGTGGACATCGAAGCAAGAAGCACGCTGCCGCTGCTCTGGGCAAGACGGGCCAGCGGTCTGCGCAACTGGCAGGTGGAGCCGATGCGCAACGCCATTGTTGTCGTCTCTGATCTGAGCCGCGGCCGCATCTCCTCCCACTATGCCTTTGCCGGCCCCAAAAGAATCGCACTGAACCAGATAGACCGGTCAGCCATGGGCGACATACCGGGACGCGATGTGGCGGAAGGGGTGACGGCCGGCCTGGAAACACTTGACCTGCGCACCATCGCCAACCTGCCCTGGCAGCCCGGCAGATATGCCGTTACCCTGATCATGCATGACTGGATTTCAAACACGGTGCTGGTGGAATTGACCCGGCACGGCCGGGGCCTGACCCCCGAGGAAGAATCGGCCCTCCGCCTCCGGCCGGACGATGCCCTGCGGATCGAGGAAGAATACAGAAACATGCTGTCTGACGGAAAAGGACAAAAAGGCGCAGCGCAACAAAGTACGCCGTTGCGGCTGGAAAAAACGGGAGTGGCCGTTTTCAGCCTGCCGGGCCAAGTTTCGCCTGCCGAAGCGATCTGGCCCCTTGCCGGAGGGGCAAGGCTGGAGCTGCAACCGGGGAACATTGTTGATCGACCGGGCAATGAAGCGGCGCTCACGGCAATGCCGGACAAGCCACCCGCCGCAGTCCTTCATCTCATGCTCCTGTTGTTGGAACTCGATAATCCGCTGCCGCGCCGGATCCCCATTCAGGTGCCGATTTCTTCAGAGAAACCGGTAACCAGCGGCATTGAAGTTGCCGCGACATTCTCCGTCAATCTCAAATCCCTGGTCAATGAATTGCCCGCCGGGAAAACGCTGCAGCTTTATCTTGTCGGCGGGAAACACATCAGTGGCCCCCGGCCTTTGGTTGTAAGCGGCGAGGGAGGTCCGTAAACGGTTCTCGGATCAAAAAAACATCTGCCATGTTCGCCTCTTGATCCAGGCGCATTCTTTCATTATAATTGAGATACACGAGAAACAACAGATCACTCCCCGGAGAAAATTATGCCCCCTGCCGCCCGCGTTGGAGATATGCACACCTGCCCGATGGCCACACCGGCAACCCCCCCTGTTCCCCATGTGGGAGGTCCCATCCTGCCGCCGGGATGTCCGACGGTGTTGATCGGCGGCATGCCGGCCGCCCGGATGGGCGACATGGCAATCTGCGTCGGCCCCCCCGATACAATCGCGAAAGGTTCGGCAACGGTGATGATCGGTGGCATGCCCGCGGCAAGGATGGGCGATATGACAGTCCACGGCGGGACAATTACACTGGGATGCCCGACGGTCATGATCGGCGGGTGAGGCACAATCAACTCCTTTTTTTATTTCCCCCACATTTCATTTCTCCGCATCAGCCGCTGGAGTCCGATGCCTGCCGTTTCTCCTTCCAGAACATCCTGATCTGTCCACCCATACCGCCGGCCGCGGTGTCGGCAGCTTTTTGCAATTCCTGGTCCATATTCAGCGGCGTATACTTCATCGTTGCCGTTCCCGGCGCCCCCGCGGCCTCACCGGTTTCCATGTCGATTGCCCGGACGGTTACCGCCGCATTGGTCAGGGTCTGGGTCCGCCCGTAAAACTGCAGGGGCATGGTCCCCGTCTTCTGCACATCGGAAATCAGGAGAATATGGGCGGCTCCGGGCGGCACGATCTGCTTGATATCATACCAGGAGACGGGCATTTCGCCGAATTGCATCTTCTGCCGGAGAACGGGAATTTCCGTAACCGACGCCACCCTGAGCCCGCTGCCCCGGATGATGTTTTCCAGATGGACCCGGAGAAAGGGGGCAAGGGTTTCATCGCCGGAAACGATCATCAGTACCACCGGGATTTCAGGAAGTTGTGTCCTCGTGTCAATTTTTGCCGTCTTGACCGGTTCCGGTCGCGGCTGCGGCGCCGGCCTCACCGCCTGCTCCTCGACCGGCGGCGCCACGACGACACGCGGCTCAGGCGGCGCCTGCACCGGAGCGGCGGGAATTACCACCTCCACCTGGGGTTGGGGTGACGGCAGGGCGGCAATGGTCTCCGGCGGCACTGCCTCGCGCGCCGTATCGGCGGTCGGCACAGGAGGGGGCACCTCTTCTCCCCTGTCCGTTGTGCCGGACAAAGAGGGCGGCACAACAGCCTCGACCGGCTCAGGCGACCCGGCAGGCGGTGCAGCATTTGTCGCCACGGTGGTTGGGACTTGAACGCCGGGCGGCTCAGCAGGCGTTCCCCCGGCGGGCTCGGCAGGCTCCTCCACCGCCACCACCGGGGTTTCGACTTTTGCCTTGCGGTTCAACAGGGCATCCACCGTCCACATGGAAAGCAGAATAGCGGCAATAACTCCGGCCACGGCGCCGATGGTCTTGGCGCGACGGCGGTAGGCCGAAACCGTCGGCGGCCGGTGGGAAGCAACCGGAGCGCCCACCATGCGCGCCGGCGACGGTTCGATTCTCAATTTATCGATACAGTAATTTATGGCATTGATGACATCGGCAGGGGTCTGAAACCTTTTGTTCTTGTCCCTGGCCATCATTTTTTCAACAAGCTGATAAATCAGCTTGGGCAGGTCCGGGTTGACCTTTGCCAGCGGCCGTACCGGCTCGGTCATGATCTTGGCCACCACCGCCAGGGGGGATTCGCCGCTCACCGGCACCTCGCCGGACAGCATTTTATAAAGCATGGCGCCAAGTGAATAAATATCACTGCGAATGTCGAGTTTCTGGCCGCTTGCCTGTTCCGGCGAGGAATATTCAGGGGTTCCCATATAAAGCCCGGTGCGGGTCAGATGGGAATCCGCATCCTGAAAATAGGCGATGCCGTAATCGGTTACCTTGATCCTGCCGACGGAATCGATCATGATATTGGACGGCTTCAGATCCCGGTGGACAACACCCTTGTCCGCCGCTTCACTGAGGGCGTCGGCGATCTGCGAGGTGATACCCATGGCTTCACTTAAGGGAAGCTGGCGTCGCTCCTTGAGGATCTGGCCAAGGTCCGTGCCCTGGACATATTCCATGGCAAAATAATAAAGACCGCCCTCCTCGCCGAAAGACATGATGCTGACGATATTGGGATGGCTCAGGGCCGCCACGACCTTGGCTTCCCGCTTGAACCGCTCGATGAACTCTTCATCGTTGCAGAGCCGGTCGGAAAGGATCTTGAGCGCCACCTTCCTGTTCAGGGAGAGTTCATGAGCCTTATAGACAACACCCATTCCGCCCCGGCCAAGCTCCTTTTCCAGCTTAAAGCCGCCGATTACGCTGCCGATGCCCAAATCCTGCAGATTCATAGCCCACTCCCTTCCGTCTCAAATCGGGTTGCACAAAATAGTATGAAAAAATATCGCTTTCACTGGCGCCTGCATGCCGTCCCGCCCTATTATACACCAGTCGTGCCTGACTTCACCGCATTGTTTTTTATCCTCAAGCTTCTTTTCCAGCGGCGGCCGGCATTCCTCCCGCGTCAGGAAAAGAGGTACCCCTGCAACAGATCAAAGCCGATCTGCCGGCAGGCCAGAAGCTCCTCCTCACTGCGCACCCCTTCCGCCAGGGTGACGATCTTTTCCTCCCGGCAAAGGCGCACCAGGGTTTCCACCATGCGCCGGTGAGCAGGGGGGGCCTTATGGATATCCGCGATCAGGCCCATATCAAACTTGAGATAATCGGGCGGCACTTCCACCAGCTCGCGCAATCGGGCCTGCCCTGCGCCGAAATCATCATAGGCAAGCCGCACGCCATTCGCCTGCAGCTGTTTTTTTATCTTTTTAATGGTGTCGAGATCCGTCACCGCTTCTTCATGGATCTCAAGGACGATCTTCAGGGAAGGAAATGTTGCGCATGACCCGGAAATCGAGGCCAGCAAACGTTCGGGGTCATCAAGTTCCCGGGGATGGGTGTTGACGAAAAACGGCACATCCCGCGCCATGGCGCAGGCCATTTCCAATCCATGGACGCGCAACAGCTCGCTCAAGCGCACCGCCATGCCGCCGCTTTCGGCAATCCGGAAAAGATCACGGGGATTTTGCGGCAGCAGCGGGTGCAGGCCACGACCAAGCACCTCATAGCCGTAAACCGCGAGTGTCCGGCAATCAACCAGACATTCAAGCTCCGCCGTCACCTGCTTCCTGTCAAGCAGGTCCTGCAACTCCTGCAGCCCCTCGGGCAGCAGGGCGGAAAGCACCGGGATGCCGAACTGGGTTTCCTCCATGCCGCTGCCGGCCCTGGTCCGTTCCTCCATGAGACGGAACTCAACATTGGCGACATGGATGACATCGCCGTGCCTTAGCGGCGTTTGCCCGGTTATTTTCACCCGGTTGACGTATGTCCCGTTGGAACTGCCCAGATCGCGGAGAAAAAGGTTCCCGTCGCGACAGTCAAATTCCGCATGTCGTCGCGAAACATCGACGGAAGCGAGGGTCAGGGAGACGTCGGCATGCCTGCCGACGATAAAGGGAAAACGGTCAAGGAAAATGCGCCGGATGGTTGCGCTTTCCACCACATAGCTTTCAAGAAACCAGTTCGATAGAGCGCCTTCAATCATTTTCCCGTGCCCTGACAATAATCACGCTGACATTATCCCGCGCCCCTTTTTCAAGGACCAGGTCAATCAGCCGCCTGGAGGCCGGCGACGGCGGGAACGACGCCATGACCTCGGCTATTTCCGCGGAGGAAAGTTCTTTATACAGTCCGTCGCTGCACAGCAGAAAACTGTCCCCATCCCGCACATCAAGAAGTTCCATTTCCAGAAAAAGGTGGGGCGCCGCCCCCACCGCCCGGGTGATGACATTGGCCTGGGGATGGAACTCCGCCTCCGCGGCCGTGATGTGCCCCAGCTCCACCAGATCCTCAACGTGACTGTGATCCCTGGTGATCTGCTCGAAATTTCCCTGCCGCCATCGATACAGCCTGCTGTCCCCGGCCCACATGACCAGACAGTGGCGCTCATGGGCCACCAGAACAACCACGGTGGAACCGGCCACTATCGTCCTGTCGACCCCCAGTTGAAAAAGGCGCGAATTTGCTGCCAGCAGCGCATCTTCAACATTGTCGGCATAATCGCTCATCCGCGGAACAAAGGCAACATCCCGCAGAAAGGCGACCGTGGTTTGACTGGCCAGATCACCCGCATCGTGGCCGCCCATGCCGTCCGCCACGGCCCAGATCCTTTTTTCCGGACAAAGAAGGATCGAATCCTCATTGACCTTGCGGACACTGCCCACATCCGTCAGTCCGGAACAAAGCCAGGAAAAATATTTTCCGGCCGCCGGCTTGAATTCAGGCCCGCCGCCCTGGCGCTCGAAGGGTATGGGTTGTGTGCTGTCCAGATCGACCATTGTTGCTCAACTTATGGAATGAACCCAGCTAGCGGGCAGGAGACTGTTTTTGTAAAATTTCCTGTCCCGGAAAAAAACGTTGCAGCGCCTGCCCGACGATGCCCGCATACTGCCTGACCGTTTCACTCTTGTCATACCGGCCATATACAAGCCATACGGCCTCCTCACCCGGGTATCGCACCGCGTGCAGGCCGAGATTTTCATGCTTCGCAAGCAGCGCGGCAATATCCTCTTCGCCGGCGCGGAAACAGAACTGCAGGGTAAATTGCCCGGCGCCGGCGGGATCACGCCATAATGTTTCACACAGCGGGCCAAGGCCGGGCAATGCCGCGCCTCCGGCCTTTTGCGATGTGTCGGCCCCGGGCTCGCCATCGGCGGAACCAGCGCCGCGGCCCCTATATGGCTCGTCGTCCATCGGCGCGGCAGCACCGGACGTGGTACTCCTTTCTTCCATGCCCGGCATCCGCCAGGCAACAACAATCAGGGCAACGGCACAGGCAACGCCAAGCAGCCAGAGGAAAAACCTTTTTCCCAAGGTTCTTTCTTCCGCAACCGGACTCGACACGCCGCCGGGAACGGGAGGAGGCTGCGCTGCTTCCGCCTCACGTTCATCCAGCAGCTTTCTCCGGCTTTGACGATACGCCGCCGCATCGATTTCACCGGCAGCGTATTGTCTGGATAATGTTCGTAAACAACCTCTTTTCATGGTGACACGATTGCCTTTTTCTCTTGCAACGAACTCATCCGCGCACAGGCATGGGCATTTTACTTATGCCAGAACCAGATACTTCGGGTATTCGCGGGATCAAGACCCTCAAAGGTCGTGACGAAATTTTTCGCAAGCTCCTTCTTCCGGGTATCGTTTGCGGTCGGTATTTCGCTGAAAATACGCTCGATATCTTCGTTCGGCGCCGGACCGGCAACAAAATAAATCTGTTCCTTCCCTGTGTTGAAATCGAGAAAGAGATTGTTGTCCTGCGGAAATTTGTAGTCACGGCCGGGAACAAGAGGGTTTTTTTCCAGGGAAAACTGCGAATTCGGGAAAATAGGATAGATATCGCCCCGACTGTCGATCTGAGCGACATACAAACTGACGTCATCTTCCGCCGTGAAGGAAACGTAGTAGGTATCCGCCGGGGTCAAATTGCCGCCGTCCTTGAGTTCATTCATCACCCCGTCGGTTGAGGTGAAAAAAATCCTTGCATCAAAAGCAGGGGCAACAATTCCCTCTTCCCCGGTTGCCTTGCCGGCTGTCCCGGGTTCAACAGCTTTCCCGGCAGCCGCGTCCGAAGAGGGCAAGGATGCCACGCGGGCATCTTCTTCTTGTCGAACCGGCGCGTGGACCGGCGGCGGCGTTGCGGCCGGTTCCTTTTTGAGATCGGCAACAGCGGCATCCCGCGCACTCTTTTCTTCAATTCCCCGAACCGTTCGACCAGGCTCCGCATGGTCGCTTATCCCGCTGTCGGTGCGCCCCAAAGGAACATCCCTGTTCATGAACCAGTAGCCGCCTCCCGCCAGCAGGGCAACGGCAACGGCGCCCAAGGCCGCGTACCGCGCAAGCGGAGATGCCCCTTTTTTCACCGGCAACACGACGGATTTGCCCTCAAGGGCCGCTTTCATCGCCTGCGCAAATTCCTGGCCTGACTGAAAACGGTCGTCCGGATTTTTCGCCAGGGCCTTGCGCATCAGTCCGTCAAATGCTTTGGGCAGCGAATGATTCAGCGCAAGCACCGAGGCGGGCTCGCTGTTGACCACCTGATGCATGAGAGAGGCAAGAGATTCTCCGCTGAAAGGCTTCCGGCCGGTCAGCAGCTGATAAAAAATAACCGCGGCGGAAAAGAGATCCGACCGGCCGTCAACCGGCTTGCCTTCAATCTGCTCCGGCGACATGTAACTGGGGGTGCCGATGCGCATGCCGTGCTGGGTGACCGAGGTTTTGTCGATTTTGGCGATGCCGAAATCAGAAATTTTGATCTGCCCGTTTTCGAGAAGAAAAAGATTTTCCGGTTTTATGTCACGATGTACAACATTATTGGAATGGGAATAGTGGAGAGCGTTCAGCAACTGGTTCATGATGCTGCAGGCGTTCTGCAGGGGAAACCGGGTGTCGGCATCCAACCAGCCCTTCAATGTCTTGCCGTGAACATATTCCATGACAATGTAGGGACATCCATCTTCCTCGCCGTATTCGTAAACCGTGACGATATTGGCATGGGAGCTGAAACGGCCGGCCGCCTGGGCTTCAAGCCGGAAACGGATACTCACCTCTTCACCCGAGCTTGAGGCCAGCAGTTCCTTGTGGATGAGCTTGATTGCCACTTCCCGTTTGATGAAGGGGTCAAAGCCCTTGTAAACGATGCCCATGGCGCCCTTGCCGAGGACATCTTCTATTTTGTACTTGCCGATGGTTTCCGGCAGGCTTTCCGGTTCCTTCATAGGTGCATGTCATCCCTGGCCATCGATAGATTCCTTCCTCGACAAAAAAAAGCCACAGGAACATACAGGTTCATGTGGCCTTTTCCGCGGTTATCCCGGCATCACTTTATTCGCAAGCCTTTACTCGGCGGTGATTCTGACAAACTCGACCCGCCTGTTCAAGGATCGTCCTTTTTCCGTCTCATTTTCCGCAATCGGCCGGTTCTCTCCGGCCCCGCGAATCAGCAGACGGGTCGGCTCAATCTTGAAATTTTCCTGCAGATATTTTTTTACCGCCCGTGCCCGCAGTTCGGACAAATCATAATTGTAGTCTTCCGTTCCGAAATCATCGGTGTGGCCTTCAACGATCAGTCTGGCGTCGGACAGTTCATTGGTAAGCGCCTTGCCGTACTGGTCAAGGAGTTGATATGATTCAGGCCGGATGGCGGCGGAATTATAATCAAAAGTCACCAGGGCACCGGCCTTCGGCACAAGGCTCGTGTGCACCAGCCCGCCGATCCCCTTCATGCGGTAGCGCTTGCCCTCCACCACCATGAAGACCTCGCCCTCCTTGGTTGAAACGTACTGCTGCCCTTCGTGAACAATTGTCGCCTCCCGGAAACTCAAAGCCTGACTGATCTCCTGTTCCGACTGAGGAAAGGCGAGGTTCTCGCCACATGCGGAACCCGCCGCGACAACCATGCTTCCCAAGATTACCGCACCTGCTAACCTTTTCATGGCAAAAAACCCTCATCATCATTTGTCGGCTCCGCACCCCGGCAGGCAATTCTTCCGCCCGCGGACAGGGAGACATCATGTGCCTGTATCATGATTTATTCTAACAGATTGTATCACAAATTTTCCAAAAAAAAGAACAATTGCCACCGGCTGTTCCCACCGTTACCTATTCAATGGTTCTGATGAACTCAACCCGGCGGTTCAGCGAACGCCCGTCAGGCCGGTCATTGGGCGCGATAGGCCTTGATTCTCCGGCGCCCTTGATCATGACGCGATCCGGGGCGACCTTGAAATGATTGATAAGATAGGTTTTAACGGCCAGGGCACGTTCTTCGGACAACAGACTGTTGTAATCATCCGGCCCAAGATCGTCGGTATGGCCCTCGATAATGATTTTCGCATCAGGCAGGTCACGTTCGAGAACGTTTCCATACTGTTGAAGAAGCTGGTAGGACTCCTCCCTGATGCGGGCCGAGTTGGTGTCAAAAGTGACCAGGGCTCCGGCTTTCGGCACCAGGGCGGTATTGATAATGCCGCCGATGCCCTTCATGCGGTAGCGTTTACCCTCAAGAACCATGAAGACCTCTCCTTCCTTGGTTGAGACATATTCCTGACCGTTATGGGTCAGGGTCTGTTCCTTGAAACTCAAGCTGTCGAGAATTTCCTTTTCCGTTTCAGGGAACGCCAGTTCCTCGGCAAGGGCGGACTGACAGGAGAGAAAAAAACAGATTCCAGCCAGCAGCATTTTTCTTTTCACCATCTGCCTCCCCAAAAGACGTTTCTCATCGTCATGTGATTTTCCGGACGGGTCATTTTTTTCTGACAAAATAAAAATCCCCGCCTTCCTCGTGCCCGACTTCCGACAGGGCGCCGTATTGGGGATGCTGGGGGTAGAGGGTCAGCAGCGACTTGACCTGCTGAAAAATTTCATTGCCCGCCTTCATACTATCATGATTATTTTCAAGAACCTGAATTAATTTTTTGGCGAATACGGAATTATCTTTTCCCCCTTCCGCCAGCACCGGTTCAAGCACAACCTCGTCGCCACTGCCGGCGGACATTGCCGTTCGGGAACGACGAAAGGCATCCTTTTGTTCACGAAGCACGAATTTCTCCTGGGCCAGGGTGCCGGAGTAACAGGAATCAGCCACGACGATCACGTGCCGCGCCGGAATTCGCCGCAATGCCCGGTTGATGTCGACATTGGGAATCCATTTCGCCGGATCGTCAAGATATCCGTCGGCGGGCACCCAATAACCCTTGCCTTTATGGAGAACCCCATGACCGGAATAGTAAATCAAAAGACTGTCGCCGGGCGCCACCTGATTCCGTTGTTCATTCAAGGCCTTGAGAATATCCTTATGAGAGGAATCAACCATGATTTTACGGATAGTGAAGTTATAACCATCCTGCAGAATCCGACTGACGGATTCCACATCATAACGCGGCGTATCGAGATCCCGCCAGTGCCGGTATTCGCTGTTGCCGATGAATAATGCATAATAGCCACCGCGTTCCTCGGCCGCAACCTCTTCCGGAACGGCTTCCTCCTTCCGGACAAGAGTGATGCTTTTTTCAGAACTGTTGCCGTACTGATCAAGCGCCAGCAGCTTTATTGCGGTCAAAGAGGGATCAACCTTGACTGTGGCGCTGAAGGAACCGTCCTTGGCCGGTTCCACCCACTCCCCTTCTATCTGCAGCAGGTCGATCACCGAATCATCAAAAACCCGGCCGCTGATGATTGCCTCTCCCTTGACAGCCTCGACGGTCGCCGCGACATGGATCTCCGGACCGGCCTGATCCCGCTGCATCTCGAGCATCCGTTGCTCCTCAATCCGGTCAAGTTTCTTGAAGGCCTTGGCAAGAAGCTGCTTCCTGGTATATTCGCCGTCATCAAACAGGATCCGGCCCAGAAAACTCAGGGCCTGTTGTTCAACCGCTTCCGCCTCTTGAGTCCCGGCCGCGGCACAGATGGTTCCGGTCACGGCCTGATAATGGCGGAACGGCTCATTATTGTCCGCATTGATAACCGAATCCGGCGAGTAGCCGAAAAAAACCACGCACTTCTTGTTTTCGGAGGCAACAACCGTATAGGCGAAATCCCCTTGCAGATCAGGAGCGTCGACAATCCGCTCTGCAGCCACAATCAACCCCATCGAAAGCAGCTCCGGATGACCGCCATACCTGTTCATAATTTCCAGGGAAGGGTTGAACACCTGGGCCTCCGGGGAGATATTGTCCCGTTTTTCATAAAGAAGACTGCCGTTTTTCAACTGAAACGCCTGGGAAAGAAGGGAACGGCGCTCTTCTTTTTTTTCCCTTCCGGCTCGAACAACATCACCTTCTTCAACAATACTGATCCTTGCTTCCGCCGCCGGAATATTTTCCCATTGAATCAGACCGATTCCACTGCTGCCGGCAAGGTGTTTTCCGTCTTGCCGGGAAGGAGCGGTCACCCCGGTCGTCTGACATGCACTCGTCACGGCCGCAAGCAGGCCGGCCACAACGATTTGCCGGAAAGAAAAAATCCGTTTCATCCAGTCCTCACCCATCACTGCGATTCATCCCCGGAACCCGTCAACCCGAAACCGGCTTCACTCGGCGTGGTGTCGGATGCTTCATCTTCATCCTCCTCGCCCTCTTCTTCGGAATATCCTTCGGGCAGGGCATAACTTTCAATGGAAAAAAGTTCCCCGGCACCGCCGAAGAATGTCAACTGACCAAGCAGGAAGGCGTTCTGCGGATCCCGATCAATCGCCATGCCGCGCACCGGCAGGTCGTTAAAGGTAAAGCCTCCGGTGTGAGGGGCGGGCAGGGTGACTATGGTATATACGGCCGGCCACTTATCCTGACTGTAAACATTGTCAACCGAGGTGATTTTGACTCCAAGTTCGCCATCGGCCCCGGAGAGCCGCAGCCCGTAGACTTCAACCGCGCCATTGACGCTGCCGCCGTCCACAAACGTCTCGGAGATACCGGCAAGCAGCATCAGGTAGGTGGTCTGGCCGACCATACGGCCAAAGGTGATATCACCGCCATCCGTGTCAATCGCGATTGAACTGGTGGTCACCTTGTTGGTTGAATCTATCGCGCCCGGACGAAGGATCGTCGTCAAATCATCATCGATAAAAACATTGCCGCCATCTGTTTTGATATTACCGTTCAGCCGGAAGGTTGTCGACGAATCAGACAGGAAGGTAAAAGAGGCATCACCCTTGCCGGCCAGCACGTTGAACTTATCCTGATCGTCGACATGTGTGCCGGTGGCGAAATCATCGGGAATGACATCACTGACCGTCACGATTCCGCTATCCGGCACATGAAACGTCACCGGGTCCCGCCACTCAAACTGATTGTATGGAATAAAGATCCGACCGGTTCCGCTTGCCCTGCCGATTGTAATCATCGAAAAACCATCCCGCAAAGCGGCAAGATCCTGTGTTGTCAGATCAAGAGAATCATTTCCGGCATCCGTGGAGCCCGCCACATTGATGTCCTGCCCCTTGCCGACCGGCTGGAGAAGAATATCATAGCCGACGATGCTGCCTTTACCGCCGGTGAAATTCATTTCATCGGCAATAAAAGTAATATGGTTTGAGTTGACTTTTGCCGCATAAAGGGTCTGAGTTGAGGTCAAATGGGTGCTTGATGCCTTGACCCGCTCAATGACCATGTCACTGTTTTCATTTATCGCAATTGTTGACCCGGCTGTCGCATCAAGGCTGCCGAAATTGACGCTGTCCGTTGCCGTGTCTCCCAGGATGATCGAACCACCGGCATGCAGGACACCCAGACCGCTGACCTCTACACTACCACTGGCGCTGTCCGTGATATTATCCGTTGAAGCCAAATCGGCCCTCGCGGCACGCAACCGGGCAACAACCATACTGCTGTTTTCACTTATTGCCGCCATTGACCCAGCCATCACGTCCAGGTTGCCGAAATTGACGCTGTCCGTTGCCGTATCACCCAGGGTGATTGAACCAGCGGCATGCAGAATGCCCTGGCCGTTGACCGCGATCATTGCGTTTGCACTGTCGGTGATCGAACCGGTTGAGGCCAGAGTTGCGCTTGTTGCAGTCAATCCGTCGACAATCATGTCACTGTTTTCACTGATCGAGACTGCAGTGAACCCTGTCGCATCGATACTGCCGAAATTGACGCTGTCAGTCGATGTATCGCCCAGGATGATCGATCTCCCGGCATGCAAAACCCCCTGGCCGGCGATATGTATCACCGCGTTCGCGCTATCGGTGATATTGCCGGTCGAGGTCAGGGCAGCGTTTGTCGCGCTTAATCCCTCCACCACCATGTCACTGTTTTCGCTTATCGCAACCGTTGACCCGGCCGTCGCGTCCAGGCTGCCGA